>ENA-UPTL01000005-UPTL01000005.1-marine-metagenome-genome-assembly--contig:-NODE-5-length-78911-cov-11.784861_pt1 | contig 78911 bp, 84 predicted proteins | sample MGYA00238170_ERZ767106 | MGnify/ENA primary metagenome ERZ767106 (study PRJEB28938, sample SAMN06267160) | marine metagenome | isolation source: Columbia River Estuary | place: USA:Columbia River Estuary...
ACAAAAAAGGCAGCCAATGGCTGCCTTTTTATTCACTTTACTATTAGAACTCAGCTGATACGCCAACAAAGAATCCCTTGCTGTTGATGTCAGAGGCCATATCAGTTGGCTTGGTGATCGAGATGGTAAAGTCGTGGTAACCCACTTCAATACCCAAATCTACAATCAGCGTCGGTACAGGCAACACATAGCGTGCCTTAACCAACAAATCAGTAACACTCACACCATCAAGCGGTAGCATATTGTATTCGCCATATACTGAAATGTTAGCCGGTAAAGGCATGCCGACGGAAGCGTGTAACATCGGAATTGGCAAAGTGAGGTCACCAGATTCGTCAATAGGGCCAGTGCTACTTTTAATTGCAATAGAACCATTGATCATGCGAAGGTTTATGCCAAAATCAACGTCCATAACAGGCAAAGGCAAACCGTAATGGGCAACCACGTCCAAATAGCTCAGATCCATCTTTGTAGATAAATCAACTGCACCAGGAGGTAACGTCATACCAGCGAAGCCAGACAATAACGATGCATCGACATTACCTGTTCCACTAGCTGTCAACGATTGACTGCGGATTTTTAAATTCGGAATAAACAGTGGCATATCAACCGTGGCATAGAAATACAGATCGTTAGAGCCTTCCAAGCCCAGTTGGTTCATAGTCACGGCGCCATCATTCAAACTGCCACCCATCGACTGCTGCCAAATACCTGTGCCCACTTCTATGGCACTGCCATAGGTTGCGGTTGCTGCTAATAAAGCGCCTACCAAAACTTTTTTCATCTGATGCTCCTTGCGTAAAAACCACATAATGTTTAAAAATCTCCCTTCAACCTAGCTGTAATGGGCTGAATGGGATCTGAATTGCTCAAGATTAATCGAATTTAACGCCGATACGGTGACCTACCTCACGGTATGCCTCGATGACATTGCCCAAATCTTGGCGAAAACGGTCCTTATCCATTTTCTCTAAGGTTTTTGCATCCCACAATCGACAACCATCAGGAGAGAACTCATCGCCTAGCATTAGCACGCCATCACTCGTTCCAAATTCCAATTTATAGTCGACAAGAATGAGGCCGCCTGCGTGAAACAATTCGATTAAGATGTCATTGACCTGCAAAGTCAGCGCTTTCATCTGTGCAATCTGCTCAGCCGTCGCCCAGCCAAACGTCACAATATGACTGTCGTTGATCATCGGATCGCCAAGCGCGTCACTTTTGTAGAAAAATTCAAATACCGGCGGCTGTAGTTCTGTGCCCTCAGCAATGCCCAACTTACGCACCAAACTGCCAGCGGCGCGGTTACGCACAACACATTCTACTGGCAACATATCTAAAGCGCGAACCAATGACTCGGTTTCAGACAATAGCCTATCGAAGTGCGTAGGAACGCCAGCCGATTGCAATTGCGCCATAATAAAAGCATTGAACTTGTTGTTCACCATGCCTTTGTCATCCAACTGCGCCAACTTCTTGCCGTCAAAGGCAGAGGTGTCATTCCGATATTCCATGATTAGGCGGCCGGGAATCTCCGATTCAAATACAGATTTTGCCTTGCCAGCGTACAGCAATTTACCTTGTTTCATGAACTGCCCTCTAGGTGAGAAATATCAATTTCGTGCCACGGTAATCCGTCTGACTGATCAGCTAAGGTTAGCTGAATGTCGGATGCCAATTCTTGTACGACAGCATCACGCACTAACTCTGGATCATTGTTGTTTTCACTTATATGGGTAATACAGACCTGTTGTAATTGTCTTGTATCGACCGCTTGTAAAAACTGAATAGATTGGTGGTTATTTAAATGGCCATAATCACCGCCCACTCGAACTTTGAGTGATGGTGGATAGGCACCCACTGACAATAAATGCGTGTCGTGGTTACATTCTAAAAGTAATGCATTACAGCCCGCATAGGAAGTCACGATATGCCGTGTGATATGACCACAATCTGTCAAGATGCCAATACGACCGCCGGCATCATTACCAATCACAAATTGACACGGCTCGCGCGCATCATGAGGCACTGTCACAGGATTGATATCCAATGAACCCAAACGAAAAGGACTGTCCGGTATAATCCAATGAATATCGACTTTGTCTAAATTTTTGCAACCTCGAAACGTACCATGGGTCATATAGACAGGGATATTGCCCTTTCTGGCAACCGGCCCTACCCCTTTTGCATGATCGCCATGCTCATGGGTTACCAATATTGCTGAAATATCTTCAAGACCAATACCTAATCGCGCGAGGCGTTTTTGCGTTTCCTGAACGCCAAAACCACAGTCGATTAACACCGTAGTCCCCTTGTGGCGCACCAATGTACCGTTACCTTTACTGCCACTACCGATAGAGGAATATTGCACCGATTACTGACTCAGATTGTCATTGATTTCATTGAGAATGGCATTGCTTGCTTCTATATCGGCGAGTTCATCAGATGAAAACTGCACGGACACTTCGGTACCAAGTTGTGTTTTGGTTACTGACAATTGATAACGTTTAGCTTTAGATGTGCGTTTATTCTTGATGCCGCTAAATACGCCGCCGGCTACTTCGTCGAGAAAAATGATGCCCTGAGATCGGTCATTGTCCTTCACCCTGAGCCGACTGTTGGAAACGGCTAGCAGTAATTGTTCCCAGGCGTCTGAGAAGCCTACCTGTAACACCAAAATTGGATAGCCATTACCGTCTTCTCTAACCAAGGGGGCTCCACCATTAGCCTTATCTTCAATAGCAGGGGCGAGCACCAGGGAAACAGGCACCAAGGCAACCTCAAAAATGGGTTGGCTATCATCGACCGGAAAAGGATTTCTCGTCACGTCGCCCGACAGCGCAGAAATGGCTGCTGTACCATTGGTTCGAGTATCGATTGCCAAGGGCTTTGAACTACAACCCACCAACCACAGCAGAGCCGTCAATAGCCCCAGTTTAGCCAACGGATTATTTAACAAGATGACAGGCCACCATTGCTTCACGGAGGTCAGCCTCATGACTTTTATCGAGCCAGGTTAGCGGCAAACGAATGCCTGAAGGCATCATGCCCATTTCCGCTAAAACCCATTTAACCGGTATTGGATTCGCTTCAACTGATAGCATTCTGTCATGCAAAATCATCATGCTCTGTTGCACCGCTTCTGCTTGAATATATTCGCCCGCCAAAGCTGCTTGGCACATTGCCGCCATCTGAGCAGGCATCACATTCGCAGTCACTGAAATGACGCCGTGGCCGCCTTCCTTAATCAAGTCTAGGCATGTAGCGTCATCACCAGACAAAATAGTAAAGTCATCTGGCACTTGGCTACTAATCATTTTAACGCGGGAAACATCACCCGTTGCTTCTTTGATACCCACGATATTGGGATGTTGGGCTAGACGCGCCACCGTATTGGGCAACAAATCGCATGCCGTCCTACCCGGTACATTGTACAAAATCTGTGGAATGTCGACTTGATTGGCGATCGCGGTATAGTGTTGGAATAAGCCCTCTTGCCCAGGCTTGTTATAATAGGGTGTCACGAGCAAACACGCATCTGCACCTGCTGCCTTGGCAGACGCGGTCAGCTCTATGGCCTCTAGGGTGGCATTGGCTCCGGTTCCTGCAATTACGGGGCAGCGTTTGTTGACTTTTTGGACAACAAACTGAATTACTTTGGTATGTTCTTTGACCGATAATGTCGCTGATTCACCCGTCGTTCCCACCGCCACAATCGCTGTAGTGCCATTGTCGATATGAAACTCTATTAACTTTTCGAGGCTGTCCCAGCAAATACTGCCGTCTGCTTCCATAGGTGTCACTAATGCCACCATGCTGCCCGTTAACATAGGTCTCAACTCCGCCAAAAAATGTGGGTTAAATGGTACGTGTCAGTGCGTACAGACTCAAGAGAAATGGCCAGTTAAATGACAATTTATAGATATGTGCCATACTAAGAATACAAACTGGCGACATGAGAGGGAAATTCATGGCGAATATTAGTATCGGACAGCCTATTCAGGACTTTGTAGCTTTAGCCACCAACAGGCATCGGGTACAACTAAGCCGTCTGAAACATCAAAAAGTGATTCTGTTTTTTTACCCCAAAGATGGCACTCCGATCTGCACCATCGAAAATCAAGATTTTTCGGCCAACCACCGTCAATTCTTAGACAACAATACGGTGGTCTTCGGCGTTTCTAGAGATGATCTCGCTTCACACGAAGCTTTTAAAAAAGCCCTTAACATTCCGTTTGAATTGATTTCAGATACGCAGGGATTGTTATGCGAACATTTTTCAGTTCTGCAGGCGAAACAACGGGGCCAAGAATCGTTTCAGTCCCTGTGTCGCAGTACATTTTTAATTGATGAAAACGGTTTGCTCTTGAGGGAGTGGCGCAACGTGTCTGTGCGTGACCACGTCCATCAAATCTTGGAATTCGTTCAACAGGTGTCAGGCCGCCGCAGCAGCCTGCACTAGATTCACCTTATGGCTCTACCGTTTCTTCGGGGTGGGTTGGCCAAGCATTCATAATCGCCTTTAACAAGGTTGCCAATGGAATTGCAAAAAACACGCCCCAGAAACCCCACAGGCCACCAAAAAACAACACAGCAACAATAATGGCTGTAGCGCTTAAATTGACTGCCTCAGAAAAAATCAGTGGTACCAGAACATTGCCATCCAACATCTGCAGAATGCCATAGGCTAAAATCGCATACATAAATTCAGGTCCAAACCCCCACTGAAACAGGGCAATGGTGGCTACCGGCAGCGTCACAGCAATAGCACCGACATAGGGTACCAATACCGAAAATCCAATAATCACGGCCAAGAGCGCCGTATATTTGAGTCCAAGAAAGCTAAAAACCCCGTAGGACACCACACCGACAATGACAATTTCAAGCAACTTGCCACTGATATAGTTGGTGATTTGCTGGTTCATTTCATTGCCAATTTTGTTCAGCAAACTGCGACGTTTCGGCAAAATCCATTCCAGCTGTTCCAGCAAATACCGACGTTCCTTCATAATGAAGAACACCAAAACTGGCACAATCAATACATACACACCCACCGCCAAAATATTGGGTACCGACTGGAACGAGGCCTGAATAATAGGAACAACCCAAGACACCAGGGTTTCACCGACAGAATTACTATTGAGATATGAAGACCAGTGCGTAATGATGGTTTCATTAAAATATTCTGGATAATTCAAGGGTAACAACTGCAACTGTGCAACCACGTCTTGCAGAATCTTAGGTGCGTCTGCTGCAAAATTACTGGTTTGCCGCACAACCATGGGCACAATGCCCAATATGATAAATAGCAACGAGCCCATGAAGACCAAAAACACCAAAACATTGGCCAAGCCGTATGGAATCCCCAACTTTATAAGCCGGTTAGAGAACGGAATCAATAAATAGGCAAAAACAAAGGACGCGAGCACTGGGGCTAGAATCTTACCAAAGAAATAAAATGCCACAACAGATGCTGCAATCAGAATGGCCAAAATCGTTGCCTCTTCATCATAGAAATAACGATGAATCATCTTCTTAAACACTTGTGACATGACAGGTATTGTTTTCATTGCCAATCAACTTCCCACTTGAATATAAAATTGAAATATCGCGCCATCTTGCGCCTCTAATATAAGACGATGTTGACTATGGGCAATAAACCTCGGAATATCTTTTTTTGCCCCAGAGTCGGTGGCCAACACCAGTAAAATGTCTTCAGGTGCAAGTGTCTTTAATGCCATCTTGGTCTTTAACAGAGGCAATGGACACCGCATGTGGGTCGCATCTAGGGTTAAATGTATGGTTTCTGGTAACATAATGCCTTTCGGACCCATTTCTATAACGCGATTATACGCTGTATCCATCATAAATCATTAGGAGCAAGACTTGCGGATTTTTTCGTTGCTGGTTGGATTGGCGCTATCAAACTTTGGAGCAGCGGACTCATTACCGCAGCTTGGGACCACAACTGCTGGATTTACCCAACAACAGGAACAGATATTAGGGCAGCATTGGTTACGACAATTGCGCGGTCAGACCTCGATGTTTGAGGACCCACTCATACTTGATTATTTAAATGCCAACATCTCACATTTAAGACGCCCTCTGTCACTGGGTCCACTACCTGTCACGACACTTGTCGTCAACAATCCATTATTGAACGCCTTTGCAGTGCCGGGCAATATTATTGGGGTTAACAGTGGCTTGTTTTTGACGGTACCTATTGAGGAACAATTTCTCAGTGTCTTGGCCCACGAGTTGGCGCATTTGGAACTACACCATTTCAACCAACAGCTGGTTAACCAAGCACAAAACCAAAAAAAAGCATTCATGGCAGTATTAACGGCAACGGTGATCGCCCCCTATTCAATTAATGCCAGCCAAGCCTTATTTACCGCAGCCATTGCAGACAGTGCAGTCAATCAACTTGCCTATACACGAACGTTAGAGGCTGAGGCTGACCGTCGCGCCACCTTTATCATGGCCCAGGGTGGTTATCGCACAAACGCTGTCAGCGACATGCTGCAAACGATGATGGCCTACAACCTGCCCAACCGGTCACAGGTTCCGGAGTATTTTCTAACCCACCCACTGACATCAAACCGCATCGCTGACGGTCTGCGGTTTAGCCAAGACCAAACACTTGCACAAAATCCAAAAATTCCAAACCATTTGGCGTTTCAATTAATCCGATTACGTCTGGCGAAGACCCATAAGGTCGGGTTGCTACCACCCACCGATAGTGAAACCCAAGCACTGTTGCATTGGGCCAACAACTTGCTCCAGACTGACAAGCACATGAATAACGGGGAATTGGATCTTGCTGCACAGCTGTTGAGTACGTTTCCAGATACCTTACAAATAGAGTCAGAATGGTTATTGCGACAGGCGGAGTTATGGCACCTTAAAGGCAACCCAGACCAAGCACTGTCTCAACTCTTGAAAATGAAACAACAGACTCCGAATAGCATCCGGTTGACTCTAGCCACCGCCGAACAGCTAAAACGGATGAACAGGCTTCCAGAGGCCATTCAAATATTACGTAAGCAAGCGCAAAACAATCCCAACCAGCCGGGTCTTTGGTTTAATGTGATGCAATATAGCGTTTTGGGGCAGGATGAATGGACACGATTTGATGCAGAGATGCATTACCTGTGGCTAACAGGGCAAGACGACAGGGTAATTCACACCCTAGAAACAGCATTGGTATCTAATCAATGGACAGGAACAGAGAAAGCCCGCATTAAAGACCGCTTAAGACAATGGCGCCACGAACTCGATGTTTTGGAAAAGCTGTAACGAAGACCACAGCATCTAGGCTTGAAAAGACAGCATCCTATTTAGCGAGCGCAACGCACCTACAATATGATCCGCTGCCACCTGCACCTCATGCCCTGCAGGCACGGTGAGGCATGCCTTTAACCGCTGCAAGTCGTTCATGGCCATCCAGGGACAATGAGCGCAACTACGGCACGTAGCACCTTCACCACGCGTAGGGGCCTCGATAAAAGTTTTATCGGGGGACGCTTGACGCATTTTGTAAAAAATACCGCGATCTGTTGCGACAATGAATACTTGATTGGACATTGTTTTGGAGGCATTTAACAACTGTGACGTGCTGCCAACGACATCTGCAAGCGCAACAATCGCTTCAGGAGATTCTGGGTGTACCAGAACCGCAGCATCGGGATGCAAGGCTTTTAGGGCTTCCAAACCTTGATGTCTAAATTCCTCGTGGACAATACAGGAGCCATTCCACAAAAGCATATCTGCGCCAGTTTCCTTTTGGATATACCGTCCAAGGTGTTGGTCTGGACCCCATAGAATCTTTTCACCCCGTTCATGCAACGTGGATACGATGTCTAATGCAATACTTGAGGTAACCACCCAATCTGCCCGCGCTTTAACTGCTGCCGAGGTATTCGCGTAGACGACAACCGTTCGATCAGGATGCTGATCACAAAACTGCGCAAATGCATCAGCTGGACAACCCAAATCCAGACTGCACTCAGCTTCCAAAGTAGGCATCAGTATGGTCTTTTCTGGCGACAATATCTTCGCCGTTTCACCCATAAACCGCACACCTGCGACTACTAGAGTGGTACCACTTGCAGCCTTACCGAATTTTGCCATTTCTAACGAATCGCCTACAAAACCGCCCGTTTCCTCCGCCAATGCTTGCACCAGATCATCCGTGTAATAGTGCGCAACCAATGTGGCATTATTCTGCTTCAGTAAATCTGCAATTTCGCCTTTAAGCGCAGCAACAATCTGCGGATCCATAGTTGTGGACTGTTCGGTAACCGGCACTGTAAAGTCGATTTTTAAGTCAGAAAGTTGGGCTGCGTGAGACATGGTTCAGGACCTGTTCTTTGTAGATACTGTGCATTATATCCGTTTAGACCTATAAACACATGACGTGGATTGATAATCAATAGCCAAAAAAAAGGGAGAGCAATCGGCTCTCCCTTTTCAGGTATGGTGGGTCGTGGGCGACTCGAACGCCCGACCAATTGGTTAAAAGCCAACTGCTCTACCAACTGAGCTAACGACCCTGAAACTGAACAAAATTATTACAATTTTTGGAAAAAATGTCAATAAAAATAATGACTTAGAGCTATTTAAAAAAATGGTGGGTCGTGGGCGACTCGAACGCCCGACCAATTGGTTAAAAGCCAACTGCTCTACCAACTGAGCTAACGACCCTAAAAGAGGCGCATATAATAGGGATTTTTTCAGGTGAGGCAAGTACTTAGGAGAAAAAAATGAAATTCTTTTGGAAAACCGCCTAAATAACGTATTGGGTCACGTCTTTTAAACCTGCTTGGGCAAATCCTTGGGCACGCAATAGACAACTATCGCACTGACCGCAAGCACGACCCTGTTCATCTGCTTGATAACAAGAAATGGTGTCTTGATAGGCCACCCCTAATTGCGTACCTGCTTGAATGATTTCTGCTTTGGATAGCGCAATCAAAGGTGTATGTATTTTTATACGATGACCTTCAACACCAATTTTAGTAGCAAGGTTGGCCATGTTTTCAAAAGCAGCAATAAATTCGGGTCTACAATCTGGATACCCTGAATAGTCCACTGCTGTCACACCAATAAATATATCGGTGGCCGCCAATACTTCGGCATAGCCCAATGCGACAGACAAAAAGATAGTATTCCGCGCTGGGACATAGGTAGAAGGGATTTGAGAATGGTCAATGTCGCTGCCGGTTGGCACCGTTAAGTTGTCATCCGTGAGAGAGGAACCGCCAAATAATCGCAGGTTAAGATCAACGATCTTGTGTTCCACGACACCGGCTTTTTTAGCTATATTTTTTGCTGCTGTTAGCTCCGCCTTATGCCTTTGTGCATAATCAAAACTAATCGCACAGCACTCATAACCCTCACTCTGGGCAATCCGCAATGTGGTGGCCGAATCAAGACCACCTGATAGCAAAATCACCGCTTTCTTCATTGCGCAGCAAGCGCCTGTTTGGCACGTGCAGACAGCTGGCTATCTGGATAGCGCTGAATCAGTGTCTCCAGGTACTGCCGACCACTCGCGGCGTTATCCGTTTTTAACAACGTGACACCTAATCGGTAAAGGGAATCAGGATGCTTTTGATGCTTGGGATAATTTTTTACCACTTCGCTAAAAGAACGCACCGCATTATCAACATCCGGTAACACCAAATAGACTTCGCCTAGCCAATACCAAGCGTTTGCCGTCAACGTATCGTTAGGGTAGTCCTTCACAAAGCCATTAAAAGCCGTTATGGCGCCTGTGTAGTCCTTTTGACGAATCAAGTCTTTAGCCTGATTGTAAGCCTCTTGCACCATCGCAGGGTCAATCACAAGCGGTGGTTGCTCAATGGCAACAGGATCTGTAGTACTTGATATGAGCCCAGCATCGCCGTCTGGCGTTTGCTCAATAGCTATTGGAGCGATTTGGGTCACGGTAGGTGGTGCTGAATTTTGGGCCGTTGACCGCACTTCAGAAATACGACGATCAAGGTCGATGTACCGATCTTTAGATTCGGTTCGAAGCTGGTTCAATTCATAGGACAGCTCTTCAACCTGGCCACGCAATGAAGCGAGGTCCATTTGCAGTTGCTGAAACTGCATTAACAGCTCACCAATGGCTTGATCATTGGATGCGGGTACGCGTACAACCGTTACCGGTGTCGCTTTCTCTGCTGTCGGTACAGATTCCACTACGGGAGCTTCTGCCAAAACAAAAGTGCTGCCACAAAGGGCAGCACTTAAAATCAAGCATTGATAATTTCTCATATCAACCTAGATATCTCACTTTTAGATTACTGGTATTTGAACTCTACGCGACGGTTCTTAGCGTAGTCAGCTTCAGATTTGCCAACTGATACTGGCATTTCTTCACCGTAGCTCACCATTTCCATTTGATCTGGTGCAACACCACGTAACTTCAGGTAGGCATATACTGCATATGCACGACGCTCACCCAACGCAAGGTTGTATTCACGTGTACCGCGCTCATCAGCGTGGCCTGCCAAAATCACCTTCGCGCCTGGTGTAGTCGCTAGGTAGTCACCATGCTGGTCCAATAACTTACGGAACTCAGGATTGATGCCTGCCTTGTCGAAATCGAAATATACGACATTAACCATAGGACGCACGACAGCTGGCTCAGAGTAAGCTGGCTTTTCAGGTGCTTTGAATTGAAGGATGAATGATTCAGTTGCTTCCGGTGCAGCTTCAACAGCAGGTGCCGCTTCTTCTGTAACTGATGCTACAGTTTCAGCAGATGCCATTTCAGTTACTACAGGTGCTGCTGCTTCAACTACTTCTGTAGCCGTTGCAGCTGCTTCAGTGCTCGTAGCACCTTCGCCAGCATCAGTAGCAGTTTTACTAGCACAACCAACTAAAGTAATAGTTGCAGTTATAGCCATAATTTTTAGCAGATTTGATTTAGCCATTTTCCCTTCCCAATCTATTCCGGTTAATGAAATAACAATAGTTTTAAGGCATCTTACTATACGGTTATGTGAATTGTTAGTACAAATTACTGTAAGTAAGGAGACCAAGCAGGCTCTCTAACATGCCCTGTTTCCGAAGGCATAATACTAGCTAGCTCTCCATCCACTGACGCCCAAGCAAGCACGCCACGCCCATCATCTTGAGTACCATACACTAACATTGTGCCGTTAGGTGCGAGACTCGGTGATTCATCCAATTCCGTTTCCGTTAGAATACGTAATTGTCTCGTTTCAACATCCAATGCAGCGATATGAAACGACTGTGTGCTTTGGTGAACCATAATGACGTATTTGCCATCAGAACTATAGTGGCCACGCGCATTATATATTCCTTCAAAGGTTAGGCGCTCTACCCGCCCTGTGTCTAGCCAAAGTTGGTAAATTTGTGGCCTACCTCCTCTTTCAGAGGTAAAAAGCAATTGCTTTCCATCTGGAGACCAACTCGGTTCCGTATCGATAGACCAGTGGTTGGTCAATTGCTTGACGGCCTTCGTTTGTAAGTTCATTAAATATATATCAGCATTGCCAGTTTTTGAATTAACAAATGCAATATTTTTTCCGTCTGGCGAAAAGGCTGCTGCACTGTTGATACCAGGAAATGAAGGGAGACTTTCCACAGCCTTTGAAATCCGATCAACGACCTTAATCGATGTTCTACCGTCATTATCAAAATGGGTAAAGGCGAGCTTGCGGCCATCTGCTGACCAAGCCAGTGAAATAATCGCATTGGGTGAGCGATATAATTCAATGGGTCGGTAACCGTCGGCATCAGACACTTCTATTCGATAGTTAGGTGCCGCGTTTTCGGTATTCAAAGTCACGTACGCAATTTTGGTGGAAAAAACACCACGAATGCCCGCCAATTTTTGATAAACACCATCACTGATAAGGTGCGCAAGGTCTCGGACTTGATCTCTTGTGCCACTTACTTGAGCTGCATATATATTGGTTTCACGCACGACATCATAGAGCCGATACGTGATTTGATACTTCTGCGATACTTGTTCAAAGGCGATATCGCCGATGATCAGATAGTCCTGCTGCAATAGCTTCCAATCTCTAAAATAAACTTGGTCGTGTCGACAAGGCTGGGACAGCATGTTCTCATCTGACAGCGGTTGATATTGTCCTGTGCGCGACAGGTCAGCCGCAATCACGTGAGCAACATTTTCAGGCATAACCTGGTTGCCCTGCCAACAAAACGGCACTACGGCCACTGTTGTTGGTTGGTCATAACCGCGTGTAATAATGAATTTGAATTCCGCTTGTACGTACGCAGACACCATCATGCCCAATACAATACCTACTATTATTTTTATTCTGTCTTTCACTGCTTCAAGTCCTCTGGTCTAAAGCCGATCTCAAATTTTCTAAAATACAATTCAAATAATCGGGTATCTTTCGGCACTTCAAATCGGGTCACTTTACGTACTGCACGCTCAGCCGACAAGTCGGTAGCGGAATCCCCACTAGGTGCTGTGATAAAAACGTCCTTTAATTCCCCGTTGGGTAAAAGATGCATCTCCATACCAACAAACATACCATTTCGGGTAGACGGTGGGCGCGACCAATTCATCATAATCTGACGTTCGATCATCTGAAAATAGCTCATGGCGTTTGCTTGATCTTCGGTAGCCTGCAGATTCTGTGCCTCAATCTGACGATCTTCAGCTTCCAATCCATCTAGAATACTACCTTCTAATGCGGCGCGCTCTGCGGCCAATGCGGCTTTCTTCGCGGCGTCAGCAGCACGCTTGGCTTTTTCATCTGCCGCTGCCTTGGCAACTGCCGCTTCTTGTTGTTTTTGTATTTCGAGGGCTTTCTGTTTGGCAAGATCGTCAGCGGCCTTTTTGGCGGCGTCGGCTGCTGCTTGTTTCGTGGCTGCTGCGGCTTCCGCTGCACGGGCCTTGTCTGCCTCAGCCTTTTTCTTGGCAGCAGCAGCTGCTGCCGCCTCGTCAGCCTGCTTTTTGGCTAAGGCTTCTGCTGCTTTTTTATCCGTGAGCGCTTTATTGGCCGCTTCGTTAGCAGCTTTCAACTGAGCAGCAGCGGCGTCCGCTGCTTTTTTAGCAGCTGCAGCCTCTAGGGCCTTTTTCGCAGCAGCTGCTTCTAAAGCCTTTTTGGTAGCGGCATCTGCTGCACGGGTATCTGACTTCGGAGGCGCTACTTGGGTGACTGGTTTTGGTAGAACTACCAATGTGGCGCTGACATGCTTTGGAATGCGGAAGGTATCGGGCGCCTTAGTTGACCAGTTAGTCACTAGAATAAGCACCACGCCAGCATGGAGTGCGAGTGCGACAAATAAGGCGACAGCATAATATTTCATTGTTTACGGGGCTTCCGTAACCAAACCAACAGAAGGTGCACCTGCTGCTTGTAATATGGTCATCAGTTCAACTACAGCGCCATAGGGTACCATCGCATCGCCACGCACCAACACCTGTGTAGATGGCACTTGATTTAATACCTTACTGACATAGTCGCTCACACTGGCTTCATCGGCAGCCTCGGGCTCTTTGGCACCGCGCTCGATAAAATAAGCGCCACCTTGGTCAATGGTGATAATTAATTGGGCATTGGGATCTTGGTTGGCGACGGGGTCAGATTGGGTCCGTGGCAAGTCCACTTTGACCCCTTGGGTTAACATGGGCGCAGTAATCATAAAAATCACCAACAACACCAGCATCACGTCGATATAGGGTACGACGTTGATGTCAGCCATCGGTCTTCTTTTGGTTTGATTATTCATTGTTTTTAACCCAATTATTATGATTCTACGGGCTTTTTGCTCGCTTGAGACTTCACCATGTGCAACTGACGATTCAGAATCGCAGAGAATTCTTCAGCAAAAATCTCTTGGGCTTTCAACATACGGTCTGAACGCATGGTGTAACGGTTATAGGCCATTACTGCAGGAATCGCTGCAAACAGCCCCATCGCTGTAGCGATCAAGGCTTCTGAAATACCAGGGGCTACCGTTGCAAGGCTGGCTTGGCTTGCATTGGCCAATCCACGGAATGAATTCATTATGCCCCACACCGTACCGAACAGACCGATATAGGGACTGGTAGAGCCTACGGTAGCCAAAAACGACAGATGTTTGTCTAACACGTCTGCCTCTTTACTCATAGCAACGCGCATCGCACGCTGGGTGCCACCCATAATATTCTCTGTATCGGCACTGGCCTGTTGTCTCAGTCGGGTAAATTCTTTGAAACCCGCTCTAAAAATACTCTCAACGCCGCCATTAAATTCAGGATTGCCGTTGAGCTGACGGTACAGCTGTGTCAAATCGATACCAGACCAGAAACGTTCTTCGAAATTCTGAAATGCTTTGTGTGCGGCCGAAAACACCAAGCTACGCTCAATGATCATCACCCACGAAACAATGGAGGCGATAGTTAATATGAGCATCACCAACTTCACCAGTAAGCTGGCGTTGACGATGAGGCTCCAAAAAGACAGTTGTTCAGCCACGTTTATTGCTCCTGACAGTCACATGAATGGCACTAGGCTAATGATATTTTATTCGGAATACCAGAGCGGATGCTGGTTTTTCGATTTACTGACCAACATACCATTGCACATACAGCGATGCGCTATTTATTTAGATCCTTACTGGGATCATTTACTGGTGCGCTCAGGCCAAAATGCTGATATGCCAAGTCAGTAACGACACGCCCACGGGAAGTACGCATCATAAAGCCTTGCTGAATCAAATAGGGTTCAATCATGTCTTCTATAGTGTCACGCTCTTCGCTTATCGCCGCAGCCAAACTATCTACACCCACTGGCCCGCCGCCAAACTTCTCCATCATCGCCAACAATAGCCGTCGATCCATGTGGTCAAAGCCAGCAGCATCAACATGCAGCATATCGAGTGCAGTTTTAGCGATATCTAGCGTGATAACCCCAGTGCCTTTTACATCAGCAAAGTCTCGGACCCGTCTTAATAGACGATTGGCAATACGAGGCGTACCGCGCGATCGCTTCGCAATTTCTTCGGCACCCTGGGCATCTGCTTCCACGCCCAACAATCGTGCTGACCGCAACACGATGTGCGTAAGATCAGGTATTTGATAAAACTCGAGCCGTTGTGATATCCCAAATCGGTCACGCAATGGTGACGTTAGCATACCGGCCCTAGTGGTTGCGCCCACCAATGTAAAAGGCGGCAAATCCAACTTGATAGAACGTGCTGCAGGACCCTCACCAATCATGATATCAAGCTGATAGTCTTCCATTGCCGGATACAACACTTCTTCGACATGGGCGCTGAGCCGGTGTATCTCGTCTATAAAAAGCACGTCACCTGGCTCCAAATTGGTCAGCATCGCCGCCAAGTCTCCTGCTTTTTCTAAAACAGGGCCTGAGGTGGTCTTTATGGCAACACCCATTTCATGCGCAACGATGTTCGCCAGCGTCGTTTTACCTAACCCCGGTGGGCCGAACACTAACAGGTGGTCGAGCGGTTCTTTGCGGCGGCGTGCAGCCTCAATAAAAATTTCCATCTGCTCGCGCACTGCATCTTGACCACGGTAGTCCGCTAGCGAAGTCGGCCTAATAGCCCGCTCTAGCACTTCCTCAGTTCTACTCTCAACATCAGGCTGTATAAAACGATCAGTTTCAATCATTTGGATACCATTGATTTCAGTGCATTTCGAATAATCATGTCACTGGTAAGGTCAGATTGATACACGCGTTGAACCATTTGGGTTGCAACCGCGGGCTTGTAACCTAAGGCTACCAGCGCACTTTCAGCATCCTGTCGGGAATTGGCAACAGGCTCACTAGGCAATAATGACATCCCCGTCGACTGGGGGTTGTCATCCTTTAACTTATCTCGCAGCTCAATGAGTAATCGTTCAGCCGTTTTTTTACCAACGCCAGGGACCTTTACCAAACTGGCTAAATCATTTTGCTGCACCACGCGAATGAGATCACTGCTGTCCATACCTGATAATATGGCCAGACCCATTTTTGGCCCGACACCATTGACCTTGATGAGCTGCCTAAATAATCGGCGATCCTGTAACGAATGGAAACCGAACAGAACGTGCGCATCCTCTCGAATCGATAGATGCGTAAATAATTTCACTGACACATTGAGTTCTGGAAGCTGGAATAGCGTCGACATGGGTACCTGTATGCTATACCCAATGCCCTGTACATCGATGGTAACCTCGGCCAAGCCTTTTTCGACCAAGGTCCCTTTTACATATCCAATCATATTGCCTGCTACGCGCTGCAAAAGTTAAAAACACCTTATCATTCTGCATACAATAATACTATATATACATACAGTCTTTATCAGGATAATAATGGCCATGCATTTCTATCCGATGAAAAATCTAACATCCCTATGAACCGGTGGAATCGCCTTATCATTGATCGAGATTACTTGGTAGATAACAGTCGGCCGCGCCTGCTGTGAAGAGCACCCGCTGTCTTAATGAGATGCTGTTGTGTGTGGGCATGACAAATTGCTATAGCCAGCCCATCAGCGGCATCCTCTTGCGGCAATCCGGGAAGACTGAGCAACACCTTCATCATGTGCTGCACCTGCTCCTTTGTGGCGCCACCATTACCCACTGCGGCCTGTTTCACCTTACGCGCTGCGTACTCATGGACCGAGAGGTGATGTTGCATACAGGCCACAATAGCGGCGCCTCTTGCCTGACCCAATTTTAAAGCAGACGCTACATTGCGTCCCAAGAATACCTCTTCAATAGCCGCTTCATCCGGACGGTATTCAGCAATAATCTCTACAATGGAGGCGAAAATTTGATGGAGTCGTTCGGGGAAGGCTGCGATGTTTTCAACGCGTATGACGCCACTGGTGACATAACGCAGGCGGGTTCCGCCTTCATGCTCGATAATACCAAAACCTGTTTTTCGAGAACCAGGGTCAATCCCTAAAATCAATGCCATGGCGAAAGGAACCCGTATGATGTGTGTGATTAGTGTCTAATAATACTGAGATCAAGGCAAACACCGACTGCTACCGCACCCATGCCTTACCTCCTCCCCGCCGTCCCAAAAAGTATTGATAAAAACACATCGATAAAAACGCCTTGAACATCGTCAAGGTCTTCCTGCATGTCGACTCAGCGGGTTATCGCTTTTGCTACCTAAGATGCCAGGGCAACTGCGAAAGATACGACCATGCACGTACCACCTTCTACAGACAAGCCAGCATCAATCGGCGCCAGTTTTACAACTACAGAGCCCTAGGGTTGGGTAAGGACTTCGAAGCCACCGATACCACAGGCGTTCGCCTTGTCTGCTAAGTCCCTTTTCATAATGGCGGCAATGGCCTTGTCGATTATTGGTGCTTTGGTCGGGTCATCTTCTGGTCTGGTTATCTTCTGCTAGGTCTCCACCATGATGGGGCGGTCACCACAGACTCACGGATCATGTTGAAAAACACCTTGGCACAGATTGGTATCCTGATCTGCTGTACGATGCCTGAAGCTAGCCCACTGACTATGACCGACCATCTGATAAGCCGTCTAAGATTGAGATATAAAAAAAGGGGCTCGAAGCCCCTTAGTGTTTTGCCTTACGACTCTAGCTTGGGCTTCTGTCGTAATCGGATATGTAAATCGTTTAACTGCACTGCATTGACCAAACCGGGCGCATTGGTCATCACACAGGCCGCAGTTTGCGTCTTCGGAAATGCCATCACTTCTCGAATAGAGCTAGCACCCGTCATCAACATAACCAATCGGTCAAGACCGAACGCGAGGCCGCCGTGCGGTGGCGCACCAAATTGTAATGCATCCAACAAGAAGCCGAACTTTTCACGCTGCTCTTCAGGTGAAATACCCAAGACTTCAAAGACAGTTTCTTGCATCGCTTGTTCGTGTATACGAATTGAACCGCCGCCCAACTCAACACCGTTAAGGATCATGTCATAGGCACGTGACAAAGCGTTGGCAGGATCTGCAACCAGCGCTTCGGCAGAACATGATGGCGAAGTGAACGGGTGGTGTGCAGCTGTTAGTGAACCGTCTGAATCTTCTTCAAACATCGGGAAGTCGACTACCCACAATGGCGCCCACTCACAGGTATACAGGTTCAAATCTGCACCTAGCTTGTTACGCAACGCACCCAAGGCTTCGTTTACAATCTTCTTCTTATCTGCACCAAAGAAAATGATGTCGCCTGTTTCAGCACCGACTCTTTCTAGCAATGCCTTGCGCACTTCAATCGGCAAGAACTTAACGATAGGAGACTGCAAGCCTTCTTCCAAATCGTTGCTGTCATTGACCTTGATATAGGCTAAGCCCTTAGCACCATAGATTGAAACGAACTTGGTGTAGTCATCAATTTGCTTACGGGTAAGCAAGGTCGCGCCTTGAGGCACTTTCAATGCAGCCACTCGGCCTTTTGGATCAGAGGCTGGGCCTGAAAATACTTTAAAATCGACCTCACGCATCAAATCACATACCGTCACCATTTCTAGTGGAATACGTAAATCTGGCTTGTCGACACCATACTTAGATATGGCTTCTGAGAATGGCATTTGTGGCAGCTTGCCCAAATCTACATTCATGACGTCTTTAAACAGATTAACAATCATGTTTTCAGTAACAGCCATGATGCCTGCTTCATCCATAAACGACGTTTCAATATCGATTTGGGTAAATTCAGGTTGGCGATCAGCACGCAAGTCTTCGTCACGGAAGCACTTTGCGATTTGATAGTAGCGATCAAAGCCAGCAACCATCAACAACTGTTTAAACAGTTGTGGCGACTGCGGCAATGCAAAAAAGTGGTGTTCATGGGTACGCGAAGGCACCAAATAGTCACGAGCGCCTTCAGGCGTGGCACGTGTCAAAATGGGGGTTTCGATATCCAAAAAGCCATTGTCTTCCAAGAAACGACGAATGTTGCCGGTGATCTTAGAACGCAAAATCAACTTCTGCTGCATTTCAGGGCGACGCAAATCGAGGTAACGATATTTCAAACGAATATCTTCACCAACGGTCTGATAATTATCCAATGGAAATGGGGGTGTTTTGGATGCATTCAAAACGGTAATTTCACGGCCAAGCATCTCAATCTCACCGGTCGTCATGTCTTTGTTTACAGTGCCGCTTGGACGCGCACGGACAAGACCCTTAATTTCCAGTACATATTCGCTACGGACCTTATCGGCAATCGCAAAATTCTCAGCGTTATCTGGATCAAAAACTACCTGTACTAGGCCGTTACGGTCACGGACGTCCAAGAAGATCACCCCACCGTGGTCACGGCGACGATGCACCCATCCTTTGATGGTGACTGTTTGGTCTATGTGGGTGGCGCGCAAATCGCCGCAATACAGGCTTAACATAATGTTAGATCCTACCAATCTCAGAGAAATTTAAGCCACGCGTCATTCAGGACGATGGCAGACAAAAATGGGCGAGCATTATAGCCTGAAAGCGTGGCGTCTAACACTGGCGGGAGAATAAAAAGATGAAATTTTATACAGAGGCGTTAGACCGCTACGGACAGGCAACACAAGTGCAATGCCTGTCCTGTGTTTGCCGGATTTAACACCAAGACATATGAGCGGGTTGGTCTCTTAATAGTTGCTCGATATTGGCTTGAATCACACGATACCCAACATTACCAAAAAGCTTTTGGCGACCACCATCGAGTATAAACGTAGGGCTACCCTCGAGTTGCAGACTGTACCGTTTTTCGTTTTGTAACGCATGACGAGCCAAGGCGCGCCCGTCATTGAGCACCTGCTCGACTGCACTACGAGGCACATCAAATTGCGCGATAATTTCCCATAAAACGGCCATCTGGCCGATGTTTTTACCCTGCTCAAAAAAAGCACGTCGGATGGCACATATGATTCGTTCAACTCGTGTCTTGCCGGTGGCGTCACGCTGATCGTCTACCACCGCATCGGCCACCAACACTTGGATTGCTTGGATCATTAAATGCGGCACTGCGGATGACGCCGGCTGGCAACCCAATTTCCACACATCAGGATGCAACTGACAATGGGGGTGCTGGTCGCAAACGGCCGCGACATGATCATGAAACCCTGAGAATCCACCACGGTCTTTCCAGCCAACTTCGAGGCGCGTGGTGGTATCGCCAAAGAGAGAGAAAAAGTGATGGTTGATGATGACTTTTTCGCCAAACTCTTGCTGAATTTCATCCACACGTACCTGAGCAACATAGGCCCACACACAGAGAAGATCAGAGTAATAATCAATTACAACAGGCGCTCGGTTCATGGTCTTGCCTCAACAGGTAGTCATTCAGAAGTTAATGTGATTATGGACTGTTCACGTGACGGATTGAATCACTGGCTACAGTTTTCATGTCGCCACGGGTTCTAAACAGTGGACTTAAATTGTCGCGTGTGGGACGGCGACCGCAGCCTAACAAAACGCATGTGCTGGTAAGCCGGATCACGCATGTCGGCGAGATACCGCTGACGATTGCTGTAATAGGTCTTAAACGTCCACACCACAACGGAATCTTTGCTAAAGAAATTCTTTTTAAACGACTCGGTGTTATCAGTGCCCCACAGCGGCTCTTTGGTCGCTGCACGTCGAATCGCACGTATCACAGCCTGAAACAGCGTTCTAAAAAATCCATAATCAAGCCAAACGACGGTATCAACTTGGCGCTATTTTATCGATCGTGTTCGATTGTAATTACCGTCCAGTATCCATTGTGGCTGGTCTAATGCGCGGTCTAGCACAGTAAAAAACGTGTCATCATCTAACGTTTGCCACTGGTCATTCCAATATAATGCGTCCATCTGGATATAGGGCATTCCCAGAGCTGCTGACAGCCTCTGGGCAAGTGTCGACTTGCCACTACCGCTCGTACCCACTACATTCAAACGCATCGCAACAACCTGTCTCTACTATTTTAATGGCTATACAGCATGATCGGTTACACCTTCAATGTCCCCAACCACCGCTTTAACGCACTCTCACTCATTGCGCCCGCTTGCCGCGCAATCTCACGGCCGCCCTTAAACACAGCGAGGGTCGGAATGCTCTGAATACGGTACTGTGCAGCAATGGCTTGGCATTTTTCAGTATCGACCTTTGCAAACTGGAATTGGGGTTCCATGGCGCCTGCGGTCTTTTCAAATACGGGTGCCATCATTTTACAAGGACCACACCAAGCGGCCCAAAAATCTACGACAACGGGTAAATCAGACAATTGGACGTGCTTACCAAAGGTCGCAGCATCCAAACTGACCGGCTTACCGAGAAAGAGGGCCTTTTTACAACGACCACACTTGGGTTGATCCTCAAGTTTGTCGTAGGGTAGATTATTGGCGACATGGCAACTGGGGCAAACGACTTTCATAAACAGCTCTCACACCTTTAAATTAGATTATGCTAATATAATATCACTTCGGTTCTGATCTATCGACAGACAGCGTGAAAAACTCAACCACGCTCGAGTAAATAAATCGCTTCAGTCATGTTATCAACCTGCTGGCTAATGGCAGCTTGGGCGTCATATAGGCCTTGGTTGTAATAAAAGCTACCCATCTCCTTGCCTAAAAAATCCAATAGAAACTCTGCATCAAAGCCACCTAAGGTAATCTCTAGCTCTTCTTGAAGGTAATCTTGCAACTTAGAGACCATCACTTTTTTTTGCTCTACTGCTATCTCTATGGGTTTCACTGGCGCTCCTGTCAGTATCATGCCTATCGGCTCAAAGTGTGTTTAGCGATCATTATAACCCAATCGTTGCTCTGCGTTATAAATCCAATGCGCGGTTGAAACTGGTATTGGGTTTGCCCAAAACTAACGGTACACTGCGCCTTCAAATTATTCATGAGAAAGACACTATGCTATCAGCAGATTGGTATCCACTTATCAAGTCCATACACATGGCAACAGCAGTAATTTCGATCTTGGGTTTTGCAACACGCGGTGTGCTGATGGCTTTTGATGCAGGCGTGATGAAGCAAAAATGGATCAGAATTGTTCCGCATATCAATGACACGCTATTGTTAGCAGCGGCCATTTGGCTGATGTTTTTCTTGCACCGCTACCCGTTCGCAGATGCGTGGGTAACAGCCAAGCTTATTGGTCTGGTCGCCTATGTGTTATTTGGTACTTGGGCATTGAGAAAGGGAAAATCGCTCGGCAGCCGCCTCATTTTCTTCGTGTTGGCGCTGGGCAGTGCCGGCTATATTTTGGCGATTGCCATTACAAAATCGATCACATTGAATTTAATGTAAGCTGAAACAAGCAGAGACAAGCGGTACCTCAACCCTGTTGGGGCACCGTATATTCTAACCACATGACATCGTGATAACGTTCAAATTTTCTACCTACCTCATGAAATGTACCGCAGGGTTTGAACCCTAGCGCTTGATGCAAGCCGACCGACACATCATTGGGCAACGTAATACAAGCCAAGACTTGGTGTACGTCCTGCCCAGCTAATTGCATGAGTAGGTGCTGCAATAGCCGTTTCCCCAAGCCAAGGCCCTTGGCATCGGGATGCAAATACAGGCTGTCTTCGACACTCGGATCATAGGCTGCCTTACCGCGAAACGGCATACTGGCGGCATACCCCAATACCCGATCACCCTGTTTGGCAACCCATAATTGATGGCGCTGGTGGTCTGAAAATTGATCAAACCAAGGACGACGGGTATCCACAGTGTAAGGCTTTAAATCAAAGGTAATGGCGGTGTCGAGAATATAGCCATTATAGATGGCAACAATCTGTTCAAGGTCAGCTAACTGACCTTGCTCTAAGGTGATGGCTTCATTATTCATAAAACCGTCAGCCATTACACAATGCTCTCGCCAGCTGCTTGACGATCTGCATGGTAGGACGATCTTACCAATGGACCGCTGGCAACATTCTTAAAGCCTATTTCATAGCCATAGACTTCGAGCGCCTTGAACTCATCAGGTGTTACATAGCGATCAATTGCTAAGTGCTCGCGCGATGGCTGTAGGTACTGACCAATCGTCACCATGTCGACATTATGGGCACGCAGATCACGCATCACTTCTTGTACTTCTTCTATTGTTTCACCGATACCCACCATCAAACCAGACTTGGTCGTGACGTCAGGACAACGGGCTTTAAATGCCTTCAATAGATCTAATGAATGCTGATAGTCAGCACCTGGCCGGGCCTTTTTATATAAGCGCGGCACGGTTTCCAAATTATGATTCAATACGTCAGGCGGCATATTGGCCATGATGTCGATGGCAATATCCAATCGACCACGGAAATCAGGTACCAAGGTTTCAATGGTGATATTCGGTGCTCGCTGGCGTGTCTCGTCAATGCAGCGGTTAAAATGTTCGGCACCACCATCGCGTAAGTCGTCACGGTCTACTGAAGTAATAACCACATACTTTAAGCCCATGTCAGCGATGGCTGCTGCCATTTGTACTGGCTCATTCTCATCCAATGGATTTGGACGACCATGGCCCACGTCGCAAAATGGGCAGCGACGGGTGCAGATGTCACCCATAATCATGAATGTCGCGGTGCCTTTGCTAAAGCACTCACCTAGGTTAGGGCAACTGGCTTCTTCACAGACTGAATGTAACTTATGACCCCGTAACTTTTCTTTAATGCGCCCTACTTCGGCATTGTTACCCAAGCGCACTTTAATCCAAGAAGGCTTGCGCATCACATCAACGGTTGGAATCACTTTAACAGGGATACGTGCAACTTTGTCGGCACCACGCAGTTTGACACCCTGCATTTTTTTGGCAGGCTTAGGGGTTGAATCGGTCATCTAGGGTTCCTCTGAAGACGCTATATGGGTTACACCATCAGCGCCTAATTGTATGGCGAGTGCCTGTGCTAATTGTTTTTTCACTGAGGCCATGCTGGGTGTGGGCACAAAATCTTTTAATTGCACCATTGCCAAGCCTGCGTAGCCACAAGGATTGATTCTTAAAAACGGTTCGAGGCTCATGTCCACATTCAAAGCCAAGCCATGAAAGGACCGCCCCTTTTTGATGCGCAATCCGAGAGACGCGATTTTGTTATCGGCAACATAGACCCCAGGTGCATCGGGCTTGGCGGCAGCCGCCACGCCATACGCCGCAAGGGTATCCACTATAGCCTGTTCAATGGCTGTCACCAGTTGCCGAACGCCGATCTTGGCGCGTTTGATATCGATCAGGACGTAGGCAACCAATTGACCGGGACCGTGATAGGTCACCTGTCCGCCACGGTCCACTTTGACCACGGGAATGTCTCCGGTACGCAACAAATGCTCGGCCTTACCCGCTTGCCCTTGCGTGAAAACCGGTGGATGCTCGAGCAACCAGATTTCATCTGGCGTATGCTCGTCACGCGTTTCTGTGAAGGTCTGCATGTCATGCCATGTAGACTCATAGGGCACTAAGCCCAATTCACGAATGAGGAGATCTTCTATCATCAAAGAACCATCTTCACCCGACTGTCTTCTCTCAGACGGGTATTGAGTGTTTCTAACTGCTCGGTACCTGTTGCTGTGATCCAGACATTGACCGACATGTAATTACCTTTGGCACTCAATTTGGATACTGTCTTACTGCGGTCATACCCAGGCGCAATGCTTTCAACCACTGCTTCAACACTGGCTTGAAAGTCTGGCTCTGCGTCACCCATGATCTTGATGACATAGTCTTCACAGGGAAAAATAATTTTCGGCTCTTCTTGCTCAGTCATGTTACTCACTCAGAAAGCGACTCGTTTAGGAGTCACTTAATTCATCAAATTAAAAAAGAACAGCAGGATGTAATCCCAGATGCGTTTGAAAAATCCAGCTTCAGGCACATCTGCCAAAGCGACCAACTGCCGCTCTAATACAACCTCTCCATCAAGTGACACAGACAGAGTACCTAACACATCACCCATGGCGACTGGCGCTTTGATAACGGGATTGATAGCAAGCTGTGCTTTCAATGCATTGTCTTCACCCTTGGGGTAGGTCACTATCGCATCGCTGCTTAGACCTAACTCAACGTTGTCGGACATCCCAGCCCATACACGACTGCTGTTTAATGGCGAGGCAGCTGTATAGAGGGCTTTGGTGGTGAAATAGCGAAAGCCATAGGACAGCAGCTTTAAGGATTCTTGCTCTCTTGAAGCCTCGCTTGACGCTCCCATCACTACCGAAATGAGTCGCATGCCATCTTCAGTAGCCGAGGCTACCAGGCAATAACCTGCTTCTTGTGTATGTCCTGTCTTAAGGCCATCGACATTCGGTGCACGCCACAACAATGAGTTGCGGTTGCTCTGGGTAATGTTGTTATAAGTAAATTCACGCTCTGCATACATGGGATAAAACCCTGCATGCTCCGTCACAATTTTCTGGGCCAAGATAGCCAAATCACGCGCGGTTGAGTAATGATCCGGTGCTGGCCAACCCGACGCATTAACATAGTTGGTATTGACCATGCCAAAAGCAGCGGCATACTGATTCATCATGCCGGCAAACGCTTCTTCAGATCCTGCGACATGTTCAGCTAACGCAATGGCCGCGTCATTGCCCGACTGAATGATCAATCCACGCAACAAATCTTCAATACTGACCTGCGTATTGACCTCAACAAACATTTTTGAACCACCCCAGCTCCACGCTTTCTCACTGATCGTGGTTTTGTCTGACAACGAAATGCGGCCAGAAAGGATCTCACTTTCGACAATATACGCGGTCATCAACTTGGTTAAACTGGCTGGCGGCAAACGCTCATCGGCATTTTTTTCAACAATGATCTTTGCGCTATTGGCATCCATCAAAACATAGCCTGATGCGCCAATAGCGGGTGCCGCTGGAATAATGGCGGCCTGAAGGCTACCCGAGACCAACGCCCCTAGGAAACCCCACACTAAAACTGCTCTTTGAATGGTTCGGCTATGCATGATAAATCCCGTGTAATTCTGTCAACTGGAAGAAAGGCGCTATTCTAACAGCGCCCAGTTTAATGTCAGCCTTAGACTTTCAAAAACTTGTGTAAAAACTGTCAGTGTAAAATGAGTGCATTCCCCAAACGGGCTTTTTTAAGGGTTTTTTGCAATTTTTCAGCGTCATTTTCGGACATGGGTCCGACTTTGACACGGTAATAGCTGCCAGTTTCAACAAATACTGGCCACTTTGTATATTTGAGTACCGCCGCTGCCATTTCATTGGCCCCTGACGCTTGGGTGAAAGCGCCTACCTGTAAAAAAACCGAATCTGCTGTAGCCACTTGGTTGGCATGCTGCGCGTTAGTCACTGTTGGCTTGGCGCTACTCTTAGCACTCAATACTTCAATTCTTACCCTTGCGGTTCCGAGACTTTGGTATCCCAATGCAACGGCGCCGGCATAACTCATGTCCAATACCCGACCGCCATGAAAGGGGCCGCGGTCATTAACCCGCGCCACCACTGACTTTCCATTATCGAGATTGGTCACCAAAATATAGGTAGGGATCGGTAAGGTTTTGTGGGCGGCACTGACTTGGTACATATCAAAAATCTCGCCATTTGACGTCTTATGGCCGTGAAATTTAGCGCCATACCAACTGGCAACACCGGATTGCGTCCAACCTTCAGGCCGATCAACAATGGTGTAGGACGAGCCCCTTACCGTGTAGGGGCTCTTATTACCGCCAGGGCTTCTCGGTTCGTCAATCGGCACCACCGTTTTGATGACATGCCCATCAAGCACGGTATCTGGGGCACGGTCTTGTTTGATGCTATAGCGAGAAGCCTGATATTGGTCTGCCGATGACTGATACGTAGTGTCTGATGAAAATCGCGATGAGCAGCCAGCCAATAAAGCGACACACAGCATCAACACCCACTGCAGGGGGCTGTGCTGTGCATATTTCAATGGCTCGAACCGGTTCACCACAAGCATGACGTCAATACACCTAAATTAAAAATTGCAGTAAATTGTGAGTTTACCGCATTTTATGGGACAACAACCAATTTAGCGATTGACCCGCCTTACGCAACGCACAATGAACCAAACGTCAGCGACCCTATATGGGGTGCCAGTACCTATTCTCCGCTATGGCGAAAGCACACAGCACCAACTGGTCTTTAAAAAAATGGCCGAACTTCAACCGGCGCACGACAGGCAATAGTCGCCTTATGCGCCCAATATAAGGCAGCAGCCTCATCCGGAACGTCTAAGACCCAAAATCCGCCGACGTGTTCATGGGTCGGCAAATAGGGTCCATCTGTCTCAACCGATAGACCCGATGCATCTAGCCTAACCGATTTCGCCTGCGACACGGGTTTCAAACCACCAACGAATACCCGAACACCGGCGGCCACCATGTCATCATTAAGGGTGTCAATATCACGCGACATAGCCGCGTCTTCCGCAACAGCGGGATCGTAATTATCTGGGCGGTGAATTGCCACCAAATATTGGGCCATGTGGCCTCCTCTAGTCTGAGTGATGGGTCTGAGCGATGGGTTTGCTTAACACATCACTGGCGTGGTTATTTCTCTGAATCCGCTGGGTTCTTTACACCAGACAAAATCTTACCCAGTGTGGCACCGACTGCTGCCCCGATCGCAATACCCAATGCGATCCACAGACCGGTATCATCTGTTATCTGACCGATAATGGCACCCACAACCACGCCCATGCTGACACCGATGCCAATGGCTTTTTCCGATGATTGCTGTGACTGACCTTTTTTCATGCTGTCTCCTTGACGCGATTCCCGTGCCAAATTGATGCGGTTAGGTAATGACTACAATAATGGCTGCATCGGCGGAAAAATTATCAGGATGCCAGCCGCGGCTTCCATTTTTAAGAGTTTGTGAATGGATCTGTCGTGCGACTATAGGTTGAGACGCGCGAGCTACTCATAATGTATCTCACCTGTCCCAATGACTGGAATGGTTACTCCAGTCAATGGAATAACAACCCTGACAATTCCCTCTAGCATCGCGCTAGGAACCATGCACCATGCACCATGAACCATGAACCATGAACCATGAACCACTGTATATGATACGCAGTTTGCCGTTGAGAGATCAATTATCGAAGATGACCTAGGTCTGCCAAAGAACCCACCCTGCCAGCCCCGATGTGGCGTCACTCTGGCGTCAATCTGAGCAGTATCTAGGCGACCATTTTCACGAACACCCTATTCCGCGGCATAGTCCTCATCACAGCGCAATGTGTCGTGGACCAGGGCAATGTTGCGCGTTTGAGCGCCAGTGCCTTAAGCGAGACAAATCCCAGACAAAAAAGCCGCAGCGGGTTAGGCGGCGGCTTTTTGTTTAGACGACATGCAATGATGAGACTCTATTCCCACTCAATTGTCGCTGGTGGCTTAGACGATACGTCATATACCACACGCGAAATGTGCTCAATCTCATTAATAATGCGATTGGAAATACGCTCAATTAACTCGTAAGGCAAATGTGCCCATCGCGCGGTCATGAAGTCGATGGTTTCTACGGCGCGCAATGACACTACCCACTCGTACCGACGGCCGTCTCCGACCACGCCCACCGATTTTACCGGCAGGAAAACCACAAACGACTGACTGGTCTTGTGATACCAGCCAGAGCGGTGCAGCTCTTCCATAAAAATGGCATCGGCGTCACGTAAGATGTCGGCATATTCTTTGGTCACTTCACCCAATATCCGTACGCCCAAACCAGGACCAGGAAACGGATGGCGGTAAACCATGTCGTAAGGCAAGCCCAAAGCCAAACCGACTTTGCGGACTTCGTCTTTAAACAGTTCACGCAGAGGCTCAACCAAAGACATCTTCATATCGTCAGGCAATCCACCCACATTGTGGTGAGATTTAATGACATGCGCCTTGCCGGTTTTTGAAGCCGCTGATTCGATCACGTCAGGATAAATAGTGCCCTGTGCCAAGAAATCAACATCTTGAATCAGGCCTGCTTGTTCATCAAACACATCAATAAATGTGTTACCGATGATTTTTCGTTTTTGCTCTGGATCAGAGATGCCTTTCAACCCAGACAAGAATTGGTCTTCAGCATCGACACGAATCACTTTGACACCCATGTTGTCAGCAAACATCTTCATGACCGCGTCGCCTTCGTTTTTACGAAGCAAGCCATTGTCTACAAATACACAGGTGAGCTGCTTGCCAATGGCTTTATGCAGCAAGGCAGCCACTACGGACGAATCCACGCCACCAGACAAACCCAGCAATACCCGGCGATTGCCAACCTGAGCCATCACTCGCTTGGTCATGTCTTCAATAATGTTTTCAGCCGTCCATAAGGCGTCACAGTCACAGAACGTGCGAACAAAGCGTTCGATGATATCTAAGCCTTTCAGGGTATGGGTCACTTCTGGATGAAACTGCAAACCATAAAATTGGCGCTCATCATCTGCCATAGCTGCAATGGGGCAACTTGGCGTTGACGCCATGAGGGCAAATCCCTTAGGCATCGAAGATACTTTATCACCATGACTCATCCACACATCGAGGACGGGTTGGCCATTTTCTTTACGGTCGATCAAGTCTTTGAGCAGCTTACCTTGCTCGTGTACCACTACTTCTGCATAGCCAAACTCACGGGAATTTGACGTGGTAACAGAACCACCTAGCTGAGTGGCCATGGTTTGCATGCCGTAGCAAATACCCAATACAGGAATACCCATGCCAAACACAATTTCAGGAGCGCGAGGCGAATCGTCACCCGTCACTGATTCCGGACCACCAGAGAGAATAATGCCTTTGGGGTTATATGCCTGAATGTCAGCATCCGACATATCATAAGCATGAATTTCACAGTACACACCAATCTCGCGAATGCGGCGAGCAATCAGCTGGGTGTATTGTGAGCCGAAGTCCAGAATCAATATTTTTTGTGCATGTATGTCACGAGACATGTATAGAATCCTATGCTGAAACGGGTTTAGCCCATGCGGTAGTTAGGGGCTTCTTTCGTGATCTGAACATCATGGACGTGCGATTCCTTAATGCCTGCGCCAGTAATGCGCACGAACTCAGGTTTGCTACGCATTTCTTCAATCGTCCGACAACCGGTATAGCCCATCGCAGCCCGCAGGCCACCTAATTGCTGGTGCAACACACCGGCCAAAGGACCTTTCACAGCAATGCGTCCCTCAATACCTTCTGGTACCAGTTTCTCTACACCACTTTCAACGGTTTGGAAATAACGATCGGATGAACCCTGAGATTGCGCCATCGCGCCCAATGAGCCCATGCCGCGGTAAGACTTATAGGTGCGACCTTGGAACAGTTCGACCTCACCAGGGGATTCATCGGTACCTGCAAACATACTGCCCGCCATAACCACTGAAGCACCTGCAGCGATGGCTTTAGCGATATCGCCTGAAAAACGAATACCGCCGTCAGCGATTAGTGGGATGTCAAAGGCTTTCAACGCTTCGGATACGTTTGCCACTGCGGAAATCTGGGGCACACCGATGCCTGCAACAATACGGGTTGTACAAATAGAGCCTGGGCCAATGCCAACCTTTACACCATCTGCGCCCACTTCAGCCAAGGCAATTGCCGCCTCAGCAGTAGCAATGTTGCCACCAATGACGTCTATTTGTGGATAGGTGTCTTTAACCCACTTTACGCGGTCAATAACGCCTTTTGAATGACCGTGAGCCGTATCAACCACAATGAGGTCAACGCCTGCTTCAACCAAGGCAGCAACACGATCAGGGGTTTCTGGACCCGTGCCAACTGCGGCGCCAACGCGTAGCTGGCCTTCTGCGTCTTTACAGGCATTTGGCCAGGTTTTCGCTTTGGCGATGTCTTTCACAGTCACCAAGCCTTTGAGCTTGAAGTTGTCATCTACCATCAATATTTTTTCAATACGGTGAATATGCAACAACTCTTGAATTTTGTCTTTGCCAGTACCTTCTTTAACCGTCACCAGTTTGTCTTTTGGCGTCATAATGCCAGACACCGATTGGTTCAAGTCTTTTTCGAAACGCACGTCTCGACTGGTCACGATTCCTACTAGGTCATCTCCCAACATCACAGGCACGCCGGAGATATTATTTTCTCCAGTCACTGCCAACAGGTCTCTGACAGAAGCAGTAGCTTGAATGGTAATCGGCTTTCTCACGACACCAGCTTCAAATTTCTTAACCTGACGCACTTCATAGGCTTGCTGTGAAATGGTCATGTTCTTGTGAATGATGCCCAAACCACCTTCTTGTGCGATAGCAATCGCCAAACGGTGTTCAGTAACTGTGTCCATAGCAGCTGATACGATAGGGATGTTGACCATAATGTTGCGAGAAATACGCGATCGTAGCGACACTTCTTTAGGCAAAACTTCTGAATACCCAGGAACGAGTAATACATCGTCAAATGTTAAAGCATCTTCTTTTATACGTAACATGGTCTGCAATACCCCTTATCAAACTTGATCTACACGGGGTGACCTCGGGTTCAAAAACCCTTACATTTAGGCCACTTGTAATTTGGCGCGCGATTATAACGCTATTTGCTAAATTGAAAAGTTTTATGGTCTAATTCACGTTTAGTCTAACGTGCCGTTTTGCGGCCTACAACAACGCATCCTGTATTAACAGGTATTTCGACACGTTGACAAAGGGAATGTCATGTACCCCAACGCCCCTGCTACAAACACCTCCCCTGCTGAGTCGTCTCCATTAACGGTGAGTCAACTCAACCACCAAGCCCGTTATTTGCTAGAAAATCAATTCAGCCACATCCAAGTTACCGGAGAAGTGTCCAATTTAGCCAAGCCTGCATCGGGACATTTATATTTCACGCTGAAAGATGCTAACGCCCAATTAAAGGTAGCGTTGTTTCGCTCTCGGGTCGGCCGGTTTATTCCGAACAATGGCGACAAAATTGTGGTGTCAGGAAAAATCAGCCTGTACGAACCGCGAGGCGATTATCAAATGATCGCTAGCGCCGTGCAACCAGCGGGTGAAGGCGACTTACAGCAAGCCTATTTGCGATTGAAAGCCTCACTAGAGCAAGAAGGTTTGTTTGATCCACAGCGTAAAAAAACCATGCCAAAGCAGGTACATTGCATTGGGGTGGTGACCTCAGCATCTGGGGCAGCCATTCACGATATTCTCACCGTATTAAAACGCCGCTTTCCGTCTATATCCGTCATTCTTTATCCAGTTGCGGTACAGGGTACCGACGCGGGACAGCAAATTGCCAACGCCATTGCCACGGCAAATCGTTGGCCGCAATGTGACGTATTGATTGTCGGCAGAGGTGGCGGTTCATTGGAAGATTTGTGGGCCTTTAATGAAGAAGTTGTCGCCCGCGCAATCGTCGCCAGCGACCTCCCTATTGTCAGTGCAGTTGGGCACGAAGTGGACTTCAGCATTGCAGACTTCGCCGCGGACCTGCGGGCGGCTACGCCCTCGGCTGCAGCAGAATTACTCAGCCCCGATCGATTCGAATTGATGCAAACGTTTGATCATAAAGAGCAGCAACTCGCCTCGGCAATGAACCAGCGCCTTCGCACTGGGCGCCAACAAGTCGACAACTTAAAGGCCCGCCTAAGACATCCTGGCGATCGGGTAAAAGAGCAGAGAAATATGCTCGCGCAACTGCACCTACGATTGACTGGTGCCCAGCAGGCATTACTGCTTCAAGAACGCACACTGATACAACAATTGGCCAGCCGTGTCGCACAACAACACCCGGCTAAAACCATACAAAGACACCAGGAATGGATTTCTCGACTAGACAGCCAATTGGTTGTTGCTATAAAAGCAGACATTAAAAACGCACAGCAACAGCACCAAAGCCTTGCTAGAGCCCTTAATGCAGTGAGCCCTTTGTCGACGTTAGAACGCGGTTATGCGATCGTACAGGACAGTGACGGAAAGGCATTAACCCGCAGTGAAGGCGTGGCCATTGGCGATAAAATTAACATTAGGCTCCATGAGGGTAACCTTGCGGCAGAAATTATTGCTGAGTAAAGTGCGTCGGCAAGCCCTAATCTAACACCACAAAAGCGGTGGCATAGCGTTGCTCATCACTGATACTCAGATGACAGTTGTGTGCACCTATCAGGTGTAACCGATCCAATGCGCCACCAGTAAGCCGCGCCTTGGGTGCGCCATTCTCATCATTAAATATCGTAATATCCTGCCAGCTAACACCCCTTCCAATGCCAGTTCCCAAAGCCTTGGCTACGGCTTCCTTGGCAGCAAAACGCTTTGCGAGGAAACGCGCGGGATGGGTTAAAGCGTGATACTGAACTTGTTCTTCATCGGTTAATATTCGCTGCACAAACCGCTCACCTTGGCGTTCGATGACCGCTTCTAGCCGTGAAATTTCAACCAAGTCTGTTCCGATACCAGCAATCATGTCTTTGCTCCTAAATCACCTGTCGCCCTGTCCATAACTTGGCGCAAAAGGGTGCGGGTGTGCAATGTTTGACCTTCTAAATGTAGGTCAATTTCTCGAGAAAATATGCCACGGGCATGGTGCAGTGCACCAGCAAGGTGCCATTCGTTGCGATCAATGGCTATCAGATGCTCACCAGAAATGGCATTAGGAACAACGGGACTACGTTCGAATCCCGTACCCACACAGTGCCTATAATGGCCTTCAGGAACAATCGCTCTGCCGTCAAGTGACTGTTTGAATTCAAGGGCAAAACCCAATTCTGCTAGCAAGGTTCTTTCAAAATATCGCAATGCCGCGCGCTCTTGATGTTGCTTCGAGATGAGGGTGAGTGTACTGCTATAGAGTCCGAACAGCGCCACACTATTGCCCTGTAATGGCCACAACCGCGTGATCAGCTCGTTGAGATACAGGCCAAAATACAGCCGGTGTTCTTGAAGATGGTGGATAGGGCCAGACGGCACCCACGAGCGCATTTGATGACTGGCTCCCTGCCCTCGAAAATCAACATCCAGCTTCTGAAACAGTGGCATGGGGTGTTTGTCCACTTTCCGTCGGAAGTGCAACCGACCCAGATCTGGTGTTAGGAGTTCAATCCGTTCTTGGCCCGTCTCAAGTGCTTGCCTGTGCAACACGTAAGCGGGCTGAGATCGAATAGTTGACATGATTTAAATGTCGAGATAGCCAAGGCTCTTCAGTGCGCGCTCGTCGTCTGACCAGCCCCCTTTTACCTTGACCCAAAGATGCAACATGATTTTAGCGTCAAAGAGATTTTCCATATCTTTGCGCGCTTCAGTACCAATGGACTTTAAGCGTGAACCTTGATCACCAATAACAATGCGCTTCTGGCCTTTTCGTGCCACCAAGATCGCCGCATGAATGTGCAGCACACGGCCTTCAAATTGCCATTGCTCGATTTCTACCGCGATGTCATAGGGCACTTCATCGCCCAATTGACGCAGGACTTTTTCCCTGACAATTTCAGCTGCCATAAACCGTTCGGATCGATCGGTAATTTGATCTTCTGGATAATAATGAAGGCTACGCGGCATCAAGCCGGACACAATACTTACCAATTGGTTGAGGTTGTGCCCCTTAAGCGCAGACAATGGCACCACATGATCAAATGATCGAATGGCACTGATTTTTTCGATATGCGGCAACAAACTTTCTTTGTTGTCGATTTGATCAATTTTATTGATCGCCAAAATCACTGGACAGTTCACCGACTTCACGTGCTCGAGCACATACTCATCTTCGGCAGTCCACTGGAGGCGGTCAATCAAAAATACAACAACGTCAACGTCTTTTAATGCGGCGCTGGCTGTGCGGTTCATAAACCGATTAATGGCTTTTTCTTGACCCAGGTGTAATCCGGGCGTGTCGACAAATACAATTTGGGTCTTGTCTTCAGTATGGATCCCGACAATTTGTTGGCGCGTTGTTTGCGGTTTGCGTGAGGTGATACTGATCTTTTGCCCCAGAATGTGGTTCATTAACGTCGATTTCCCGACGTTTGGTCGACCAACGATGGCAACATAACCACAGTGTGTATCTAACTGAAACTCTTTGGTGGTCATGCTTTTTTTCCTTTTGAAACACCTAGTTCGATCAATGCTGCCTTGGCAGCCTGCTGTTCAGCAGCCCGACGACTACCACCCTCACCAATAAAAACGGTAGGTTGGCTATCTAATTGGCAGTGCACCAGAAAGTGCTGATCATGGGGGTCACCAGACACGGCAGCCACGGTATATTGCGGCAGGGCCAGTTTCCGAGACTGAAGATATTCTTGTAAACGGGTCTTCGGATCTTTTGATACCTGATCCAAAGTAAGACGAGATAATCGGTCTTGGTACCATGCCAAAATGCGCTCTTTAGCAGTGTCCATGCCCTTGTCTAAATAGATGCCGCCAATGATGGCTTCCACGGTATCTGCCAATATGGACTCACGGCGAAATCCACCACTTTTCAATTCTCCTGAGCCTAGGTTGAGGTGCTGCCCCAAATCCCATGCCAAGGCAATTTCAGCCAATGTATCGCCCTTAACTAGCGTAGCGCGTAAGCGGCTCAGTTGGCCTTCTCGGGCTTTACTAAACTGATTAAACAAGGCTTCAGCGATTACAAAGTTAAGAATAGAATCGCCCAGAAATTCTAACCGTTCGTTGTTGTGGCTACCTGAAACGCTTCTATGGGTTAGGGCAAGCGCTAACAACTCATGGTCGCCGAAGGTATAGCCAATGGTGCGATGCAGGCGTTGCGTCAAATTGTCCACGTTATGGCTGCAAAGTGTATTCTTCGTGAAAAGACACCACCACGTCGACATTGGCCATAATATGCACCTGCTTGGTGTAATCTAGAATCAATTTCTTCGGACTCACCGTTTGATCTATTTTGAAATCGTTTTTGACGTCAAATTTGACGTTGTTAATCATCAAGTTTTTGCGCATACGGTCGAGAATATCGTTCTCGTTGAGGCTACTTGACCGGGTATCGGCAGCGATTTCATCGACCACATTTTTAACATACCAATGATCTGTATATAGAGGCGACATTCGAACAATCAGCAGTCCAAAAAAACTCGCCAATAGGATGACAATAATGACTGCGAAAACTGAAAATCCCTGCTGCGCTGACCGACGGTCCGATTGAAGATACATTAATTTACAACTCCATTTCGAGTGATAGATGGAAGAGAACTTAGCTTAGGCCAATGTAGCCATATTGCAAAAGCTTTACCTAATACAGCCTGTTCGTCAACAAATCTCCAATATCGGGAGTCATAACTGTTGTCTCTATTGTCGCCCATGACAAAATATTTGCCTGGTGGCACCACGACACCTGTTTCTGGAATCCATTCTTCTGACAGTCGGGTATTGCGATAGGCCTTATAAATTTGATGCGAGCCCTCACCTAACTGCTCCTCAAACAACCGGACAGGTTCCCCGTCTAAGGATTCGTCTGCCAGATAACGGGTGCTGACTTCTACGTCGTTAATCCACAAACGTTTTCTGCGGTAATCAAACCGAATATGGTCACCTGGTAGGCCCACTACCCTTTTAATAAAAGTCTTTTTCGGCTCATGCGGCGGTTTAAATACGATCAGATCACCGGTTTCAGGGTGGCCCATTTCATACAGCATGGTGCCAGTCACTGGCATTTTTAAACCGTAAGCAAATTTGTTTACTACGATGAAATCACCAATTAATAAGGTTGGCTTCATTGATCCCGATGGAATCTGAAAGGGTTCTGCTATGAATGAACGCAGTACCAACACAAACAGCAACACTGGGAAAAATGATTTTGATGACTCAATGACGATCGGCTCTTGTGCTATGGCGTCTAGCGCTGGGTCGTCGCTACTAAATCGCTCAGCTGCCATCACCAATAATTTTCGACGCAATACACCAACAGATACGAGGTTAGCCAGAACCACGATACCCGTTGCCGCACTGGCAATAGAGAGCAGTATTGAAAAGTCCATGCTTTTACGAATCGAAAGATACAACAATGGCAACAGAGAATAGAGAAACAACTTGCCTAGCCAATCAACCCATTTAGGTTCACTGATGGCCTGAACGACCGCGTCACTACCCGCGTCCGCACCGGTCAACGCAATGGCGGAAGAATAACGGCGCAGCCCCAAAGTAAAGGCTTCTAGCACCCACAAAATACCAGTGGTGGCACTTAGGATGGCTGCAAGGTTGAATAAGTCCATGATTTCTCCGCTAGTCTACTTTCAATATCGCCAAAAATGCGTCCTGGGGTATTTCTACACGCCCAAATTGCTTCATACGCTTTTTACCGTCTTTCTGCTTTTGTAACAGTTTCTTCTTACGCGACACGTCGCCGCCATAACACTTAGCGGTCACATCTTTACGCATGGCTTTCACATTGGTACGCGCAATCACTTGGTTGCCAACCGCAGCCTGAATAGCCACGTCGTACATTTGTCGCGGAATCAACTCTTTCATTTTCTGACACAGAGCCAAGCCTCGGCCACGTATCGCTTCTTTGTGCATGATAACGGCCAAGGCATCAACACTCTCACCGTTCACCAAAATATCCAAACGGGTCATGTCTGCAGCTTCAAATCGATCAAAACTAAAATCCAATGACGCGAAGCCTTTAGAGACTGATTTTAAGCGATCGAAAAAGTCCATCACAACTTCAGCCATGGGAATGTCATAAGACACGGCTACCTGGCCACCTAAAAACTGCATGTCGTTTTGAATGCCACGGCGCTCAGTACATAGCGTGATGACATTACCCAGATAGGCTTGAGGTACCAAAATATTGGCCTTAACGATGGGTTCCCTGATTTCTTCAATATTTTGCGGTGGTGGCAATTTAGAAGGGTTATCGACCATCACTTCTTTGCCATCGGTGCGCAACACCTGATAGACCACTGTCGGCGCTGTGGTGATCAAATCCAGGTTGTATTCTCGTTCGAGTCGCTCTTGAATGATTTCCATGTGCAACATGCCCAAGAAACCGCAACGAAAACCAAATCCCAACGCATCAGATGATTCAGGTTCAAAGAACAACGACGCGTCATTAAGACTTAATTTAGACAACGCGTCTCGGAAATCTTCATATTCGTCTGAACTGGTAGGGAACAAACCCGCATATACCTGGGGTTTGATTTTTTGGAAACCAGCTAATTGTGCAACTTCTGGCGTCTTCTGGTGCGTGATCGTATCACCCACGGGTGCTCCGTGAATGTCTTTGATAGACGCACAGATAAAGCCCACTTCACCGGCTTTAAGGATTCCGGTTACGTTGCGCTTGGGAGTAAAAGTACCGAGCGAGTCGACAACATGGGCGCGACCGGTCGATTTGATAATGATTTTATCGCCCTTCTTTATCGTGCCTTCTTTTACACGAACCAGAGATACCACACCCAAATAGTTATCAAACCACGAGTCGATAATCAGGCATTGTAAATGATTGTCTGGGTCACCTACCGGCGGTGGCACGCGTCTGACTAACTCTTCAAGCACTTCGATGATGTTTAATCCCGACTTTGCACTGCACTGCACGGCGTCGGTGGCATCAATACCAATAATTTCTTCAATTTCGTTGGCCACACGCTCAGGTTCAGCCTGAGGCAAATCCATTTTATTCAAAACCGGCACGACCTCTAGGCCTTGCTCTATGGCAGTGTAACAGTTTGCAACCGACTGGGCTTCGACGCCCTGAGCCGCATCAACAACCAACAACGCACCTTCACAAGCAGCCAACGACCGTGACACCTCATAGGTAAAGTCCACGTGCCCCGGCGTATCAATAAAATTCAATTGATAGGTATTACCATCCAAAGACAAGTAATTCAGGGTGACGCTCTGGGCCTTGATGGTAATGCCACGCTCACGCTCAATGTCCATACTGTCCAAAACCTGGGCAGCCATCTCGCGATCGGCTAAGCCACCGCACACCTGAATGAACCGGTCAGCCAAGGTCGATTTACCATGGTCAATATGGGCAATGATTGAAAAATTTCGAATGTGTGACAGTTTACTACTCACTAAGGCTACTTCGCTTGATCAGAGTTGATTGGACCGATGTATCAGATACATCGGAAAATGGGTCGCGATTTTATAGAAAAACTGAACAACACGCTACTGCTCAACTCTTAAAGGTCGGGCGAAAGCGTAACTATTAATGCTTTCGCCCGCTTTGATTATCGAATTCGGACGGCGATGAACAACGGCGAACCATTACGGAGCAATCTTACCGCCACCACATGCCCGGGTTTTAATTGGGTCTGTAATGACTGAAATTGCGCGTCAGAGGTAATGCCGCGATTGCCCATCATGGTGATAACGTCACCCGCTGCCAATCCTGCATCCTGACCCGAGCCTGGGTAAACCTGAGTAACCATAACACCTGACTCACCCACCATCGACTGCTCTTCAATTGACAGGTCTTGTGTGCGAATGTTGAGTGCATTATTTGGCGCTCTATCAGGCTCAGCTGCACCGGTTCTCGCGGCCGCCAAATCCTCTGGTAGCTCTTCAATGGTTACGGTGATGATTTGCCTTTTGCCATCACGCAATACCAAAACATCTGCTTTTTCGCCAGGCAGTACGGTGCCTACGATTGGAGGCAATTCACTCGAATTGGCAATATCGATTCCGTTGAACCGCAGTATCACGTCACCATTTTTCAAGCCAGATTTCTCTGCTGGGGATTCAGGCAATACCTGAGAAATCAATGCGCCTTGGGCACGAGGCAATCCATAGGACTCGGCCAAATCTTTATCGAGTTGCTGAATCAAAACACCCAACCAGCCACGGGATACACTACCCTTGTCACGAATCTGTAAATACACGTTTTTAGCCAAGTTAGCTGGAATCGCAAACGACACGCCCATATAGCCGCCAGACCGCGTATATATTTGTGAGTTAATACCCACTACTTCGCCATCCAAGTTATACAGAGGGCCGCCCGAGTTGCCTGGATTGATGGCGACGTCAGTTTGGATAAACGGTACATAATTTTCACCGATGTTCCGGCCCATGGCGCTCACGATACCGGCAGTAACCGAGTAATCAAGATTAAAAGGAGACCCAATAGCTAGTACCCACTCACCTACTTTTAAGCGGTCTGAATTACCGAAGGTCACCGCGTTAAAATCAGCACCGTCAACTTTCAGAAGTGCTAAGTCAGTTCGTGGATCGGTTCCAATAACCTTTGCGTCATATTCACTCCGATCGGTCAGTGTGACGGTCACTTCATCAGCGCCTTCGACCACGTGGTTATTGGTAAGAATGTAGCCATCACTGCTTACAAAAAAACCAGACCCACTGGTTTCTTGCGGACGAATGTCTTGCTGAGGAAAAGGGATATCACCAAAGAAACGTTTAAAGATTTCAGGAATCTCTTGATCTGGACTCATACCGCCATGCTCAGCGGGCTTGGCATTGGTCACTGTCCAAATTTTAACCACCGATGTCGCATTATCCGCCGCAAGCTCTGTAAAGTCCGGCAGTGTTACGCTGGCAGCCTGTACCTGAGGCACCCAGATAAGCAACGCCATAAAGGCCCATGAAATTGATCGCATAGCTGACATACTGAAAACCTCTACAAAAATGACGATTAAGAACAATAACATGCTACCTATTGGCCGAAAAAACCAGTAGGCGGCGGTGGTTTTTACCTGACGTTTACAGTGGTTATACCGAAAGTAGACGGGCTATAAAGGGCCAAGGTGTGGCTGATAACGGGTGTCGCAATCCCACCTCGATATCCATTTTTTGACGCCAGCAAATGACAGTCCCAAACCCAAAATGCCCGATAGCGTAACAATACCGTCGGACGTTCCCAACACCACTGCAATGGATGAGGCGATGAACATGCCGAATAAGGGTGCGGCATATACCAGTAAGGCGGTTTTTAAAACCACGCCTTCTTCTATCAATACCTGCACCTGACTCCCTACATCTGCCGATGTCGTGGCACCGTGGTCTGATAGCGCTACCCGCAGAACATTCTTTTTATATTGTCGCCCTTCATCCATCAATTGCCCCAATACCGCCTGACCACAACCAGATCGTGCAGAGCAGCTTTGGCAAGACGACGCACGCACGGTTTCGACCCATAAGTAATCGGCATCTTTTGCGATGATGGTGCCTGTTTCAGCGATCATGATTGTCCTTAGATTCCAAAGTGGCAGGCCGTCATTGTAACAGAATCTGCTGTAAGGGCATCAACCTCACCCATATCTGGCCTGTCCCGCTGCACCGCACATAAACTGGGTATGAAGCAATGACACTGAATGGTTCAGTCCACATGAAAATGGGCAACAGATGAAACTGAACACGGAAAATAAACCGAGCACACCCCAGACTCATGGGCGAAGCAGCTCATTGAGATTGGCGCAAACACTACTGACATGGCAAGAACCCGTTTCGCGCCTTTGACCAACAGCAAAAATTCAATTGATTTTTTAGGCATTCCTGCTCCCTGACTGGATATTTACAACACACCAATTATACTCGCCTGCACATTTTTCACGGATAAGTATCCATGCCTAATATGACCTTTGACGCCATTATTCTTGGAAGCGGTGCTGCTGGCTTGACTGCAGCCTTGCTGATGCCAGCTGAATGGCGTATTGCGTTAATTAGTAAAACCGAACTTATCAGTGGCGCGACCCAGTGGGCGCAAGGTGGCATTGCCGCGGTATTAGACCAATCAGATTCTGTAGAATCGCACATCTCAGATACTCTGGTCTCAGGTGTTGGCCTCTGTAACCTAGCAGCAGTAACCCAAACCGTTTCTCAGTCGGCTGTTGCCATCGACTGGCTTATTGATCAGGGCGTTCCGTTCACCGTTAATCCTGTATATGCAGAACCTGGCGCAGAGTATCCATTCCATTTGACCCGCGAGGGTGGCCACAGCCACCGGCGTATCATCCATGCCGCAGACGCGACTGGACGGGCGATATCTCAAACACTGACCGATAATGTCCGAAAACGCAGCAACGTGACGATATTTGAAAACTTTACCGGCATCGACATCGTGACCTTTGAAAAACTGGGGCTGACGGGGTCTGGAATGGCAGGGCTATATGCGCTAGACCGGGACAAAAAATCAGTCGTGGCATTTAGATCACAACGGTTGCTACTCGCTACGGGGGGCGCATCTAAAGCCTATTTGTATACATCCAACACCGATGGGACATCAGGTGATGGAATCGCAATGGCATGGCGCGCTGGCTGTCAGGTGGCTAACATGGAATTCAATCAGTTCCACCCAACCTGCCTGTATCACCCGCATGCCAAATCGTTTCTTATTTCCGAAGCGGTGCGCGGTGAAGGTGGCAGGCTGACCCTGCCCAATGGTGAAGCATTCATGCACAAATTCGACGAGCGCTTAGAATTGGCGCCACGAGACATTGTCGCCAGAGCCATAGACCACGAGATGAAGCGATTGGGGATTGACCATGTTAATTTGGATATCAGCCACCAAACACCAGAATTTATCAAGCACCACTTCCCGACCATTTATAACCGCTGCCTGAGTTTTGGGATCGACATTACCAGCCAACCCATTCCCGTCGTACCTGCTGCCCACTATACCTGTGGTGGGATTCAGACCGACCTTGATGCGGTGACAAACGTCAAGGGCATCTATGCGGCAGGTGAGTGCGCCCACACGGGGCTGCATGGCTCCAATCGCCTCGCATCGAATTCATTGCTCGAATGCTTGGTGTTTGCACGTACTGGCGTGGCGCATATGCTCACTATGGCAACGCGATCGGGAGACTACAAAATCCCAGAATGGGACAATACCCGCGTGACAGATTCCAATGAAGACGTGGCCATCTCCCATAACTGGGATGAGGTGCGTCGCTGCATGTGGGATTACGTCGGGATTGTTAGATCGGATAAACGGCTACATAGAGCACTTAAGCGTGTGCATGTCATACAGGGTGAAATTAACGAGCACTACCGCACCTATCACGTGAGCAACAATCAGTTAGAGTTACGTAATTTGACGATGGTCGCCGAGTTGATGATACGGTCAGCTTTGTTGAGAAAGGAAAGTCGTGGGCTACATTTCACCCAAGACTATCCAAACGTGCTTCCCGAAGCGCTTGATACGCTATTAACGCCTTCGATGCTAGATGCCACCTAGACAGACTGTAGAATCGCGTGGAAAGTGGGCCCACTATCAATAGGGCAACCCTTACACAGCGGTGTTAAGCCAGGCCCTCAATGCACGCAAGGCTTCTGGGTCTGCGGAATCTGAAAACAATACCAATGATTTCTTCTGCCCCCTGTCATCGGCCAGCTTCAATACGGTCAACCAATGACTATTCCATTGTATTGCTGCCAAGTGACCCGGCCACCTTGTACCATCTTTTTGAATAAGGGTGAAAGCATCGCCAGCATATTCAAAGCCCATAATTGACGACTTGGCCGCCATAGACACGGAACGAAAGAATACCCAGTTGAATCCCACACCGATGGGAAACAACAACATCAAAAACAGGGTATGAATGTCTGCCAATGTACTCACCGCAATCATCAACACCAACAGCAGGCCATAGAGCCAAAATTTTAAGCGACTCGAACGCATTAGCGTGACAGCGACGGCATTATCGACTTTCAAGAATTAGCCCTACGATAGCGGCAATCTCAGCATCTTCTGGGATAGATGAGCGCATAAACCATGAAAACATATCTTGGTCTTCACAGGCTAATAACTGTTCATAACGCATCTGATCGGCTTCACTGATTGTAGGGAAATGGTCACGTACAAAGGGAACTAAAATAAGATCGAGTTCCAACATTCCTCGACGACTGTGCCAAAAAATGCGGTTTAATTTTTCTTGACTGACCATTTTATTTTTCACCATCGCCCATATCATGTTAAAAGAAGTTGCATAAAGCACACTTAATTCATTTCTGCGCTTAACTCATTCGTGTCGCTATTATAACTAAGGAATTACTAATGTCCGACTCTTTCAGTGGTTTAGTTTCACCTTTGGCACAATTTGGGCTGATATATGTCAGCGGCACCGACACTCTCACGTTTTTACAAGGCCAAACAACAATAGACGTCAACCAACTGGCTACCGATAAATGCTTGCTAGGTGCTTTTTGCAACCCAAAGGGACGGGTAGTGGCGAGCTTCATGGCAACGTCATGGGCAGACGGTGTCATGCTGGTGTTGCCCGCTGACAATGTATCGGGCACCCTAGCCCATCTCAAAAAGTATGCCGCTTTCTTCAAGACGCAACTGGTAGATGCTAGCAAACGATGGCACCTATTAGGCACCGACTCCCCAGTGCCAACCAGTGAAGCCATCAGTGCGTCGCCCCAGTGGGATGACAACCGACACATCACCTTTCTGAATCCATTGGCAGACGACTACGAAACTGCGTTGGAAGCCTGCTTGGCCAACAAACAGGCGGTTGATGAACACCAATGGATGGCTTTAGATATTCAAATGGGTATCGCTTGGATTGACCAGCAAGCGGCAGGTGAACACACACCACACCACCTCAATTTGCAATGGAACAACGGCATTAACTTCAAGAAAGGCTGCTATACCGGACAAGAAGTCGTGTCACGCATGCAATTCAAAGCCAAGTTAAAATCCATAGCCTATGCATTACAGTGCGGACAGCCCATGAAGCCAGCACAAGCCATTTATAACCGTGAAGGAAAAGCAGTAGGCACCGTCATCAATGCTGCTAATGAATGGGCGCTAGGAGTAGTTCACATTAAAGAATTACCAGGAGGCCTGTTTGCGGATGCCGAGGCGCACTTGCCTGTAACACCCGTTTCGTTACCTTATCAGGACGCCATAAAGGCCACTTTAGAAAAGCAGGCGTCAGACAACTAGGTTTGATGTTCTAGGGCTGTCAGGATGGCCATTGCTTCATCGCGGTGGCTTCCACAATAGGCTAGCTCAGCTTTAAATTGATCACAAAAGGCGGGGCGTTCAGTGCTTCCCCACAAGCGACATAAAAACTTGTCGTCGAGGTGAAGGCATTTCTGTCCTGCTGCTTTTCCTTGTGGCATCCCCGGCATTGGGGTGGTAATTGATGGCGCAATACAACAGGCACCACAGTCGCTTCGGCACACCATGGAATCGACAGTATGAATCAGTGCCATTAGCAGCTCCTACAAGATTGAAGACTTTAAAAATTAATGTCATGAAGCAAACAGTGTGCTCTGTGCCTACTGATTGAGCAAGCAGTCGATGATACTGGGCTGCAATTTGAAGCACCCAGTAGATGACCATTGACTGCCTAAAATACCGCCTTGGCATGGTTCTATTTTTTTGCACAGTGCTTGAGCCTCGCCCGCCAGACAGGCAAAATAGCAGCCCGCATTGACTGCCACCCACATCAGGAACCTGACATGCCACGCGCACCATTATTGCATTACACGGAACAAGGTTCAGGGCCACCATTGCTGGTATTGCACGGCCTCTTTGGCGCTGGCAATAATTGGAGCCAAATTGGCAAAGCGCTGGCAGCCGACTACCGGGTTATCCAAGTTGATTTAAGAAACCACGGGCAATCATTTCATGATGACCTCATGGACTATCCCGCCATGGCATCTGATGTCTGGGCATTGATGGACCACCTTCAGCTTGAAAAAAGCCACATTCTCGGGCATTCAATGGGCGGAAAAGTCGCCATGGAATGTGCTCTACAGCATCCTGATCGCGTCGACAAACTCATCGTGGTCGACATTGCTCCCGTCGCTTATGATTCAAGGCACCATGCGGTTTTTGACGGAATTAGGTCTGTCGAGCTCGCACATTTACAACAGAGAAAAGACGCAGAAACGCAACTATCGCGTCATATACAGGATCCGATTGTGGTGCAGTTTTTGATGAAAGGCCTCCACCGCACGCCTGCTGGTTTTCAATGGCGATTCAATGCCGCTATTCTTGAACTGCATTACGCTAATTTGATCGCAGCACCGGCAGCCACGGGCCAATTTACTGGCCCGACATTGTTTATAAAGGGTATGTTATCGGATTACATTTTGCCCGATCACAAGGCAGCTATCGCCCAACGCTTCCCTAATGCGCAAGCCAAACTCATTGCAGGTGCTGGGCATTGGCCACATGCTGAGAAACCGCGTCTACTGTTGTTGATGGTGAACCAGTTTCTTCAAGATGCCGTACCACATGACTGACTGGCCGATCATTATCACGGCCCCCTAATTTTCAATTGATAGGCTCCAAGCACCTATGAACCACATCAATCCTAAAAAATTGGCCCACAGCAAATGGACTGCCGTAATCCCCACGAATAAAGAAAAACACTTTATCGTATCTGAAACGGAATTTGATGAGACAGGGGCCATTGTCAGCTGCACACTAGAGGCCGTATTGACGAAACGGGCCACACCTATAGACTGGCAAATATTAAAAGACGACAGCCAATGGGTGCATGGCTGGCAATAAACCTCACAGATAACTTTGTTTTGCCCGACATTGACGCTGAAACGCTTATTTAAGAACTCATCGGACTATTCTCAGAGGTACATATGGATACCTATGTTGTTTTGCTAAGAGGCATCAATGTTGGAGGTAAAAACCTGCTGCCAATGGAGAAGCTTAAGCACCTGCTTAATATGGCTGGTTTTGACCATGTGAAGACCTATATTCAAAGTGGCAATGTGGTTCTAACCAGTGTTGACAACCCTGCGTCTCACATCGAACGTTTAATCGAGGCCGAATGTGGTTTTCGGCCTGAGGTGTTGGCTTTCTTAAAAGAAAATTTTAACCGCGCCGCTGTGAACAACCCCTATCAGAGCCACAATGGCAGTCTTGTCCATTTTTTCTTCTGCAAAGAAACGCCAAAGCCCGATCCTGCAGCCATGACACAGTACGCTGCAGATTCTGAGTCCTACCAACTGATCGATCAGGTATTTTATCTACATGCCCCAGATGGCATTGGAAGGTCAAAATTGGTGAAGCACGTGGAGGCCTGCGTCGGCGTGAGAACAACCGGCCGGAATCTCAACACCATAAGAAAAATTCAGGCGTTAATGGGTGGCGATTAACACTGCCACTTATTGATCTACTCCTAGTAAATCCTACACAACATCGTCGCGTTAATTTGTTATCTACCCTATGTGGCGAGCCCTCACAAACCAGCTGGTAGTGTAAAAATGCCACCAGCAGCATCGCCAGCGTCTTATAGGCTGCATCTTCTGAAAAAATACTCCGTTAGCGTCTATACTTTTTGGGACAGTAATTCTGACTGTGCAGTATCAGCCAATGGAATTCATAACATACGATACCCATCATGAGGCGCACCCAGTGAACGATACAACGCTTACACGAAACACCCTGACCTTCACACGTTATGCCGCTATGGCTTGGTCAATGATCACATTGTTGACGTTTTCCTTGGCCATGATCGCCATTCCGCCCTCAGGGCCCTATTGCCCTTCTGAGTGCATGGTCTACCCCTACGCTGACCTATTAGCCTACTACCCCAGAGACTATTTCTGGCTCTATAGCGCAATAATTCAATTATTTGCCTATCTGGTCTTTGTCATGTCGACCTATTTCATTGCGACACAAGACAGAAAACTGTTCGCCTTCTTAAGCACTGGATTTGCGCTGATTGCCGCCACCGTTCTTCTGATCGCCTACTTCACGCAGTTTTCGGTAGTACCCATTAGCTTGATGAAAGGAGAAACCGACGGCATGTTATTGTTAACCCAGTACAATGAACATGGCTTGTTTATCGCACTTGAAGAGTTAGGTTACCTTACGATGAGCATCTCATTGCTGTTTTTGGCCTGGGTTTTCCCTACTAACTTAAGGCTAGGTAAATTCCTTCGCTATTTGTTAATGCTACCTGTCATCGTCACAGTGGGTGCCTTTGCGTTTTACTCGTGGCAGTTTGGTATCGACAGAAGTTACCGCGCTGAAGTCGCCATTATTACAGGCAACTGGCTGGTAACCATTGTCGCTGGTGTGGCCATTGCTTTCTATTGTAAGGATCTGGCCAAGAAAACAGCCTAATCTGAGGGGCACATCAGCAATGGACCCGATACCTTAAAGTCCGCCTCATGATTTCAGACACCCGCGTTAATCATAAAAAAAGCCAGCTCAAGGCTGGCTTTTGACACTAACAGCGACAGTAGAATTACTGAGCGCCAGCCGATAATTGACTTTCAACCAGCATTTTTTCAAGCGCAGTGAGCTGAGACTGCAATCCAATTAGCCGCTCATTCACCTGTAATCTAAACGCATTAATCGAAGCGATATCCTGTCCGATCTCGTCGATGTTCACTTGAGACTGCAAGGAAGCTGCATCCAAGGCTTTTTGTTGCGCGGTAAATTTCGCATCAACATCCGCCATCCTTTGTTTAAAGTTCATCGAGCGGACCTGATCTGACAACAGGGTCTGTGACAGGGTCAATTCATCAAACTTTGGCGTCAAAGTGGCCCAGCGCTTATCAATATCGGATATTTGCTTAGTCATCACATCTAGCTGCTGTAAGGTTACAGCAATGCTAGCAACTTTCGATTCGACCTGCCCCAATGTGCCATGATCAGCTGCTTGGCGCTTGTCGAGTTCTGTGGCTTGCTTGTCCAATGATGTCAGTTGACTCGCATGTGTCGTTACGGTGCCAGCAAGTTCTGACGCATCAGAAGCCACTTGCGCAATGGCGGCTTGTAAGGTCTTGACACTCGCAGCGGCAGCGGTCTTCATGGCCGCAATTTCAGCCTGATTGTCTTCGATCCAGCCCTTATTGCGCTTATTGGCGACATCCCACAGCTTTCTAATTTCAGACATATGATTGGTAAATTGAATCTTAATATTCGACTCATTCATCACCAAATTTTCGTCAGTGGCAGACAACTGGCCTTCCATGACTCCAATACGGGCGTTGGATAGCTGTAATTCGTCAACGGTTTGATTCAGTCTCAGTGTTAACTGGTAATTTTGCCACACCACAAAACCCGTCAATAAAGCCAATAACAACACGAAAAACCACAACATTACCGGCTTTCTTGGGGTTTTTTCTTTCACTTTTCGCTCTTCGGGTACCGGTTTACGTCGTTGAACGATATCTTCACGATCAGGAACCATTTTAGGTAAGTCTTGCATTGATCCACCTTGGGCATCTAAACAGATTAAAACACCGAGCCATCCACACGCCTAACTTACTGGGCCGTGCACAGGTCACTCGGGAAATTTTGTACACGCATTATAATGGTTTCATGGCACAATACAGCACCGCAAAGTAATTATGCGGGCAATAAAAATGCGAATAAGGGTGTTTTTTTGTTTTATTTAATTGAAAGCAAACGATTCGCCCTTATTCTATAGTTAGGATTGCATGGCAACGAAACGCGAGCGCGGTTTGTTGGATGCACATTGTTTAGCGGCAATTTCTCTTACAATAGGACAACAATCATGGCTTTCGAACTACCAGCACTACCTTTCGCGCGTGACGCATTGGCTCCACACATTTCTGAAGAAACGTTGGACTACCATTACGGTAAGCATCACAACACCTATGTGGTCAAACTTAATGGTTTGGTTGCCGGTACCGATTTGGCTAACAAGTCACTTGAAGATCTTATCAAGACTGAAAAAGGTGGCATTTTTAACAATGCTGCACAGGTCTGGAACCACACCTTTTACTGGAACTGCTTGAGCCCAAATGGCGGCGGCGCTCCTACCGGTGCATTGGCTGATGCCATTAGTGCTAAATGGGGTACATTCGCTGCATTTCAGGAAGCGTTTAACAACAGTGCAGTAAACAACTTCGGTTCAAGCTGGACCTGGTTGGTTAAGCGCGCAGATGGCAGTTTGGATATCATCAACACCAGCAACGCTGGTTGCCCATTGACTGACGCAAGCGTTACCGCCCTGATGACGGTCGATTTGTGGGAACACGCATACTATATCGACTACCGCAATGCACGCCCTGACTATATGGGTGCATTTTGGCAGTTGGTGAACTGGGATTTCGCGCAGGCTAACTTCGCGTAATCACCAGATCACAGTAGAGCAGTGGGCCGTTCGGCCTACTGCTCAGTCAGTATTAAACCTAAAGCATGTACGTGCTCTACGGCATCAATACCCAAACTGGTGAGATAGCCACCATCATCCTGCGTAACCAATCCTTTTTCATGTAACCGTTTTGCAGCCGCAATAAGTTCAGGCTTTGCATCGTGGTGAATCTTTATGCCTTCACGAATGGAATCGCCAGAAAACTGAAAAAGCACTTCAATTTCTGCTAACCAACCATTGGGTAATGTCATCGTTATATCCTCTGATACGATCTAAAAGTGTCTGATCTACGCGCCTTCTATCCACTCATGTGGCAGAAAGACGCCAATGTAGACGGTTTATTCAACAATGCCGAGTGCGACATCGATGTCATGAATAATCTGTATGATGGGCCCACCATCGGGCGCATCTTTAAAATACATTTCTGCCATCGCCGAAACATTACTGCCATTTGGTAAATTCATGCCGCCTTCAATCAAGGCAGTGAGACGTGGAATGAGCAGAAATTGCAACCATTGCGGAAAGTTTAGTGTGTCGACACAAAAAGGCTGTTGGCTGTTTAATGCTTCTGGATCGATGGGTGATTGTTGCCACAAACCTGCAGCATCTAAACGTTCTCGAAGTGCAGTCAACAGGGGCAATACTTCCTGTGTCATTTAACGGTGCTCCACAATATTTACGGGGACGGATTCACCCCTGTTCTTTTCGGCTTTAACTTTTTTTTGGTGCATATTTTCACGGTGCAGAATATACAAGCCTGTCGCAATCAATACACCGGCAGTCAAAAGTGTCGTACTACCTGGAATATCATCCCACAGCATCCACCCTAACCCAATGGCCCAAATCAGTGAACTGTATTCAAATGGGGCTAAAGCTGAGGCTGGCGCTAAGCGATAAGCTTCCGTCAACAACAGCTGGGCTACGGCACCACTCAGCCCTAACAACAATAAAACACCAATATCATCAACCTGAATTGGCTGCCAGTCTATCACCGACAAGCCTGCTGAACCCAGTGTCATCCCCAGTGTAAAGTAAAAGGTTAACGAGAGGGTGCTTTCTTTGCGGTGCATGATTTTCAATACAATAACCAATACCGCATAAACGACCGTGCTATAGAGGCAAGCCATTGTTGCCCATGAGAAACCCAATCCTGCCGGCTGAAACAATGACAGCACTGCAATGAATCCAACCAATATAGCAGCCCATCGGTGCCAGCCAACGCGCTCTTTGAGCCACACTATGGATAACAGGGTGACAAACATTGGCGCAGCGTAAAAAATCGTATAAGCATCGGCCAGAGGCAATGCGCGAAAGGCAAACACTATGGCCGCTAACATGCTGATGGCCAATAATGATCGAACGATATGTAGCCCCCATTGCGCAGTCTTGAGTTCTCCCCATGCACCCTTCCAAGTCACGAGTGCAATCACAAAGGGTAACGCTGCCACCCCACGGAAAAAGGTTACTTGAAAGCTACCATAGTCAGCCGATAGTGTTTTTAAACAGGCATCCATCACGGCAAATGCTGCAATAGCAGCCACTTTTAATGCAATGCCTCGGGTAATAGGATTCAACAGCTGTCCTTCATGTTGCGGATGATCACAATAACCCTGTGGGCTATTCGGTGCGGCATTCATGGCTAACCACGCCCATGAATGGATGCAAAGCCAAACGATGACGCTATACGAGTGGGGTCTGGGCATTCTGCTGATAGGAGGTACAGCTGTCCAGAGAAATGCATTATTTCTTACATGAAACACACCAACCGACCAGAGTCTTCACCGCATTCCTTTACCCAGGGTAAGCCACCACACGCACCCTCTGTTTGCCCCATATCATTGCAGTCAATAATTGAAGTGCTACAGTAGCAACATAATATAAAAACAATACGAATGTACGGTTCGACATGAAGACAGCTGTGTTCCCAAACCACACATGAGGTTTGATGCAGTGCTGTGCCAAATCCTTTTCAACGGTAGGACAACATGACAAACGACGCCTTTATTTTTGATGCCATTCGCACGCCCAGAGGCCGTGGGAAAGCGGTCGGCTCTCTGCATGAAGTAAAACCAATTCGGTTATTAACCGGTTTGATGGACGCCCTCATTGCACGAAACCCCATCCCAACCGAGGCTATTGACGATGTGATTTTGGGCTGTGTGACGCCTGTGGGTGAACAAGGCGGCAATATTGCCAAAACCGCTGCCAGCTTAGCGGGCTGGGCTGACGATATCGCTGGCGTACAGATTAATCGCTACTGTGCTTCGGGTGCAGACGCGGTGAATACCGCCGCAATGAAAGTGCGGTCTGGATGGGAGTCATTGATCGTTGCTGGTGGTATTGAGAGCATGTCTCGAGTACCCATGGGATCGGACGGTGGCCCTTGGGCACTGGATCCTGAGACCAATTATTGCAACCGGTTTGTACCCCAAGGCATAGGTGCAGACTTGATTGCCACTATCGACGAATTTGATCGATCAGCGGTAGATGCTTTTGCAGCACGTTCACACCAAAAGGCAGCCGAAGCTGAGTCAAAAGGACTGTTTGATCGCAGTCGCATTCCCGTCAAGGACCAAAATGGACGCATCATATTGGCAAGAGACGAATGCATCCGACCCGACACCAGTGTGGCGTCCTTGTCGGGTTTGAAACCGTCGTTCATGCAACTGGGCGCACTGGGTTTTGATGCTGTTACCCGCGAAAAATACCCTGAAATTGAACACATTCAGCATGTCCATCATGCTGGAAATAGCTCAGGCATCGTTGACGGTGCTGCGCTTGTACTCATCGGCAATAAAACCCAAGGCGAAGCCCTCGGCCTTAAGCCTAGGGCAAGAATTGTGTCTGCAGCGCTTGTAGGAACAGACCCGACTATCATGTTATCGGGCCCTGCCCCAGCTGCCCGTAAGGCACTGAAAATTGCGGGATTGTCAGCAGATGACATCGATCTATTTGAAATCAATGAGGCCTTTGCCTCGGTTGTCATGCGATTCCAAAAAGAACTCAATGTGCCCGACGACAAGGTCAATATTTATGGTGGCGCCATAGCAATGGGCCACCCGTTAGGTGCTACTGGCGCTATGATTATCGGCACGCTGCTGGATGCGCTTGAAGACCAACAAAAGCGTTATGGCATGATTGCCATGTGTGTGGGTGGCGGCATGGGTATTGCCACGATTATTGAGCGCTGCGAAGCCTAAAAGGATGTAATTTATGATGACGTTTACCGTTGATGCACAGCATATTGGACATCTGGTTTTTGATCGAAATGATCAAGCGATGAATCTGATGGACCTGGCATTTACCACTGACTTTGCAGCCACAGCCGCTGTTATCAAAGACACACCCAATCTTCGCGGTGTTATTATGCGCTCTGGGAAACCGACGTTTTTTGCAGGCGGCGATCTAGTCAGTCTGTCTCAGGTTACTGACGCAACAGCAGATGCACTGTTTGATCAGGTTGAATCGCTCAAAAACAGCATGCGACAGATTGAAACCTTAGGTATACCAGTCGTTGCTTGTCTCAACGGTGCGGCATTAGGTGGCGGCTGGGAACTGGCACTGTGCTGCCACTTTCGTATAGCCGTAGATAAGAAAGACCGTTATTTTGGATTGCCTGAAGTCACACTGGGACTCCTACCTGGGGGCGGTGGCGTCACCCGTATGACCCGATTACTCGGGCTACAGGCAGCACTGCCCTATCTCACTGAAGGTAAAAAATTCAATGCCGCTGAAGGGTTACAGAGTCAGTTAATTGACCAAGTGGTAGCGGGGCCCGAAGCGCTTGAAGCCGCGGCGATAAGTCACATTATGGCCACAGAACACAGCCAGCAGCCCTGGGATACAAAAGGTTTCAAACTACCCGGAGGACATCCCAGTAGTCCTGCATTACAGCAATTGATTTCGGTAGCGCCGGCATTACTAAGACAAAAAACCCGTGGCAATTTTCCTGCACCCATCGCCATTTTGTCAGCGGCCATTGAAGGCGCAGCACTCGATTTTGACACAGCCAGTCGCATTGAATCACGCTATCTGGTGCAGGTGGCTCGGTCTCCGGTCGCCAAAAGCATGATCAATACGTTTTTCTTTCAAATGAATGCACTACAGCGTGGAAAATTCGCCCCACAGGGTAATGCCAAGCCCATTAAAAATGCAGCTGTGGTTGGCGCAGGTATGATGGGCAGTGGCATTGCATGGGCGCTAGCCAGCAAGGGCGTACCGGTTATGTTGTTAGACACCTCTTTAGCATTGGCTAAGCAAGGCAAAGCCTATGTTGAAAAACTGGTCGAAAAACGTGTCAGCAAAGGCCGATTATCAGCGCAAAAAGGCGTCGATATTGTCTCGTTAATCTCCCTGGCTGACGACATCGCTCAGGTTGCTAACGCAGACTTGGTGATTGAAGCTGTCGTTGAAGACCGTGCGGTGAAATCAGAATTGCTTCGGCAGGTATCCGCGGTCGTTTCTACACAGTGCATTATTGCCAGTAACACGTCCACGTTACCCATATCGGGACTTGCTGAATCCGTTAGCCACCCTGAGCGATTCATGGGCATGCACTTTTTTAGTCCTGTTGAACAAATGCAGTTGATCGAACTCATTGCGGGTAAAAAGACCCATATCGACACACAAGCCAGCCTGTATCAGCTCACCTCACTGTTGGGGAAAATGCCAATATTGGTGCAAGACAGCCGCGGATTTTATACGTCACGGGTTTTTCAAAGTTATATCTATGAAGGCATGAGAATGCTTTCTGAAGGGGTGCCTGCTGCATCCATTGAAAATGCTGCCTGGCTCGCAGGAATGCCGATGGGACCGCTGACCGTCGTCGACAATGTGAGCCTGACTTTAATTGCCCAAATTATTAAACAAACCAAAGCAGACCTGAATGCAGACGGCGAAACAGTCGATGATGATCCAGCTGAACTGGTTTTGAATCAACTGATCAGCGCGAATAGAACAGGCAAGTCGTCAGGTGCAGGATTTTATGATTACGACAGCGAACGCACTCAGCTATGGGATGCATTACCGTCACTTTTCCCTGAAACCGCTCCTGTGCCGCTGCCAGATTTGGTAGACCGCCTACTGTATGCCCAAAGCATTGAATCCTTTAAGGCGTATAACGCGGGCATTGTGGGTCAGATTGCGGAAGCCAACATTGGCGCTATTTTTGCCTTGGGATTCCCAGCATGGACAGGGGGTACTCTGGAATATATTAAACAGGTCGGCGTAGACGCTTTTACACGTCGGTGCCAAGATCTATCCACACGCTATGGTGAGCGATTTGCGGCACCAAGTAACCTGAACCGCTTATCCTGAGGAGACACGCATGATACCGCGCGAAATTTACGATGCAGACCACGCCTTTTTTAGAGACATGGTAGAACGTTTTATGGAAGTGGAAGTAAAACCCTTTCATGACCAATGGGAAAAAGATGGCGAGGTTAGCAGAGCCGTGTGGAAGAAAGCCGGTGACCTTGGCTTCTTATGCCCCACCGTGTCTGAAGCCTATGGTGGCGCTGGTACCGATTTTCGCTATAACTGCATCATCGTCGAATCTTTTATGCGGGGTGGCTATACCGGCCTAGGGTTTGGCTTGCATTCTGATATCGTCGCACCCTATGTGCAAAACCATGGCAGTGAATATCTTAAACAACGGTATTTACCCGCCATGGTTGCGGGCGACATCATCACCGCCATTGCCATGACAGAACCTGCGGCGGGCTCGGATTTACAGGGCATCAAGACAACAGCAGTAAAAGCCGGTGATCACTGGGTCCTCAATGGCTCAAAAACCTTTATCACAAACGGTCAAATGTGCGACATGGTTATTGTGGTCGCTAAAACTGACGTATCGGCGGGCGCCAAAGGCATCAGTCTATTTGTAGTTGATGCCGGCACACCGGGTTTTGACAAGGGTAAGACCTTACAAAAGGTAGGTATGAAAGCTCAGGACACCGCAGAATTGTTCTTTGATGACTGCCGCATACCAGAAAGCCATTTACTGGGCGAACTTAACCAAGGCTTCCGCTACCTTATGGAAGAACTACCACAAGAGCGCTTAAGTGTGGCGGTCGGTGCAATCTCTGGGGCAGAAGCCTTACTGGATATGACCCGAGACTATGTTAAAGAACGGACAGCATTTGGCAAAACCGTTGCTGACTTTCAGAATACCCAGTTTGTACTTGCTGACATGAAAACCCGCATCATGGCTGCCCGCGTTCTGGTAGACCGTTGTATTGCCTTACATCTCCAAGGCCAATTAACGGTTGCAGATGCGGCTGGCGTCAAACAGCTGACAACGGACCTACAATGCGCGGTCGCTGATGACTGTGTGCAGCTACATGGGGGAAATGGCTATATGTGGGAGTATCCTGTTGCACGTGCTTGGGCAGATTCACGCGTACAGCGCATCTATGCAGGTACCAATGAAATCATGAAAATGATTGTTGCCAGAGATTTACTTCAATAACCACAGGAACCGCACCATGATCCATCCACTGAAAGGCATCAGAGTCCTGGACTTTACCACCCTGTTGCCTGGACCCTTTGCAACCAAATACTTGGTGGACATGGGCGCGACGGTGACGCGGGTGGAGGCACCCGATCGGCCAGACTTGCTAAAAATGCTGCCCCCGTTGATATCTATGGGTGGCTCAAAGGTAGGTGCGAGCTATGCCTTTCTCAATGCCAACAAGTCTGTGCTCAGCTTAAACCTCAAGTCGACAGCAGCCCAACAACAGGTACACGACATGATCAAAGATGTCGACGTGGTCATTGAGGGGTTCCGACCTGGGGTCATGGCCAAGTTCAATCTGTCCTATGAAACACTTAGGCGGATTAATCCACATTTGATTTACTGCGCCTTAACAGGATACGGACAGACCGGACCCTTGAAAGACACCGCTGGCCATGACATCAACTATGTCTCGCTATCGGGTATCGCGGGTTATTCTGGAGCCACCAAGCCTGAATTAAGCAGCATTCAAATTGCCGATGTGGCAGCTGGTAGCTTGCATGCCGTCATTGGCATCCAAGCCGCATTGATTGAACGCACACGCACAGGACAGGGACATTTCGTCGATATAGCCATGGCTGACTGCAGTACGGCCTTTCATGCCATTTCAGGTGCCAATCAGCAAGTAAGTGGCATTGACCCTACCTATGGTTCAGAGATGTTAAATGGCGGTAGTTTCTATGATTATTACGAAACCATGGATGGTCGCTGGCTATCCGTGGGCGGCTTAGAGCCCAAGTTTGTCATGCTATTTTGTCAGATCATTCTGCGGCCAGAATGGGCGGAAAGATTTTTTGATTTTGACCATCAGACTCCCTTAAAACAGGACCTCATGACACTTTTTGCATCACAACCCTTGTCATATTGGTTGGATTTATTTGAGGGCAAAGATGTCTGCGTAGCACCTGTATTGCACCTTTCCGAAGTCACCCGCCACCCGCATTTTATTGCCCGAGGTCTGGTGAAAGACGGTCAATTTGGGCATCCTATTCAATACGATACTGTGAAGTGACCACAGCGCATGACTTCATCCAACAGACATGAGACCCTTTGAGATGGCCCAATGGCACGATTGAAATCCCTTGTGATTTACCTACAGATTGCGCTGCTGACATTAATTGCCGCTACTGTGCAGGCAGATAGCCATGAAGGTATCGACCCTGAATTGCTCAATACCTTGCGGTCTGCTGTTCAAGAGTCGACGAGCTTTGGCGATGCCTATGTTGCACAAGTGTGGTTGGTCGATATGTCGAAGCGCATTGAAAAGCTGATGCCCGATCCCATTGAACGGGTGACTTTTTTAAAAATCTTACATCATGAAGCAACACTGGCGAATCTGCAGCCTGAGTTAGTGCTCGCGGTAATTCATATAGAAAGCCGATTCGATCGCTATGCCATTTCAAGGGCGGGTGCTCGGGGACTCATGCAAATAATGCCCTTTTGGAAAAATGAACTAGGACGCACTGAAGACAATTTGTTTAACACCGCTATCAATCTCAGATACGGCACCACCATCTTGGCGCACTACCTTAAAAGAGAAAAGGGTGACCTCCAAAAGGCACTGGCCCGCTATAACGGCAGCACCGGGAAAACCTGGTATCCAGAAAAGGTGCTGACGGCCTGGGAGCGATTCTACTACGTCGACCATTCTTAAATGGCACTGTGCGCTTAAACCACAAGAAAACCCTTGGATGGATCGATTGCTGCCTAATTTTTAACAATCAAACTGGCAATTCTCAGAATTTGTATCATAGTTAAACTATGCATTTGGACATGCTAGGGAGACTACAGGGATGAAAAAATTCACAGGTTTGCGGCTAACACTGCCTACATTGCATTTTGATATGTCCGAAGTTATGCAGAAGCGCAGCGTTGATATGTATGAGACTTTCCTACACAACAATGATGTCATGGATGCCCCGCGCATATCAGACATCGCTGACTTTTTGAGTCTACACAATCGCACCGAAATTCCATTTACACTGCGTCACCAGCGTTGCCACAAGTTGCTAGAACAAATCATGTTTTCAGCAATTGACCTTCAGGAATTATTGCCTCACAAAGAACTGGCAACACTGCATACAGAAACCTGTTTCTCCGTAAAATTGCTCCTATTGCACGTACCTGCATCCAATACTGACCTGCAGCAGCAGTATCTGCATTGGCTGGTGTTTTGTTTGAGCCAGCAGATTGCGAGCCAATTTGCCAATTACCATAATGAACCGAAAAGCTTGTGGGGTGAATTGCACCGCGCCTATCAATACGTCCTAGATGAAAAGTTGGAAACCACCACAGGGTATCCGTTAAAGCCCAACATCGCGCAAACTTATCAGGCTATCGTATTTTTCACGGCTGCAGAGCCTTACCACTTAGATGCTACTGACGCACGCATATTACTGCAGTGGCTAAGAGCCTGGATGCCTAACGATTGCATGACACGGCTAACCAGCCAAGAAACTAGCCGCCACCAGTTTTATGTCAATTTGCTTGAAAATCGTGGGGTGCTCTCGGACAAACGGTTGCATGAGTTATTGGTACAGGATCACGGGATATTGGTCGCCGAACCGACAGCGTTAATGGCCATCGCCAAATCTCACATTAATTACCTCCATGCCAATGGCAGCGTCGATGAGATCAAAATTTATCTAGACGTAGACAACATCGACATCATATGTGCATTAAAAAAAGCGCTGGTTAGTTGGGGGAAAATCACTGAACGGAAAGATGTGCGTATCAAAAGTTACGAATCTGTCGAATTGGTAGTGGGACTGCCCTATGTATTACAAATTCTTGGATCCCATGTAGAGCACCGTCCTAATGCCATTTCCGGCACCGCCATCAACAACAGCAAAAACGGAGCCTGTATTGAAATTTCAAGCAAAGACATCATCAATGCCAACGTGGGTGATATCGTCAACGAACAGATATCGGCATCCGAATCGTTTATTGGCGTTGTGAAATGGATTCGAAAAACACCCGATTCCGCTCAAATGGGCATTGAATACCTGTTAGGAAATTCACATTCTGTTCAAACCAGCATCACGGACCATTGGGTGAACGGTTTGTTTATGCAAGAAGGCAATAATGAAGTGCTACTGACCCGTTCTGGTATTTATCATTCTGGTCAAAATTTAAGAATAGCCAATCATAATCATGAAAAAACGGTACTGGCAAACTTAGGCCCCCTGTTGAACCGTTTTGGCAATACTGATGTATTCAGGGTGCTGTTTGATAACGCATGATCCATTTCTGAGTGAAAAATGACCCACTGTAGCTACAAGAGAACAAACCGATTGCATTATTCAACCGAAAAATTTAAATTTTTTATTCATTATAGTGTCGCCTGACCTACGTCATATAAAGTAAAATGGTTCTTTCCCATACTGAATCCTACATTCTGTTTCAACTCAAACCTTTACATTATTCTCTTTGGAATCTGATCTATGAGCTCTCAAACCTCTACGACAGACCGTCCTCAATACAATATGGATGTTGTGAAATTATTCACAATCATGACTATTGTTTGGGGTATTGTCGGCATGGGCGTTGGTGTACTTATCGCCGCGCAGCTGATTTGGCCTGACGCGCTAAGTTTTGGTCCTTGGCTTCATTTTGGACGCTTGCGACCGTTACATACCAACGCAGTCATTTTTGCATTTGGTGGCAGTGCGCTTTTTGCTACTTCTTACTACTCGGTACAGAGAACTTGCCAAGCCACTCTGGCTTTTCCAAAACTGGCTATGTTCACGTTCTGGGGATGGCAAGCCATTATCCTATCGGCTGCTATCACCCTGCCGCTGGGTTTGACCTCTGGTAAAGAGTATGCAGAACTTGAATGGCCGATTGATATCGCAATCGCCGTCGTGTGGTTATCGTATTTAGCGGTATTCTCAAAAACCATCATGGCCCGACGCACGCCGCATATTTACGTCGGCAACTGGTTCTATATGGCCTTTATCGTTACTGTCGCAATACTCCATGTGGTTAACAGTGCAGCGATTCCGGTTGGGATGTTTAAATCTTATTCAGCATACGCTGGCACCACGGATGCGATGATTCAGTGGTGGTACGGACACAATGCAGTTGGCTTTTTCCTCACCGCTGGCTTTTTGGGCATGATGTATTATTTCGTTCCCAAGCAAACGGGCCGTCCTGTTTACTCCTATCGCCTATCTATCGTTCACTTTTGGGCATTAATTAGCATTTACATGTGGGCGGGCGGTCACCACCTACATTATTCAGCACTGCCTGACTGGGCACAATCATTGGGTATGGTGATGTCACTGGTACTGTTAGCACCTTCCTGGGGTGGCATGATCAACGGCATGATGACCCTGAGCGGCGCATGGCACAAACTGCGCACGGACCCAATTTTGCGATTCTTAGTTGTGTCTCTGTCATTCTACGGCATGTCTACTTTCGAAGGCCCTATGATGGCGATCAAGACCGTGAATGCCCTGTCACACAATACAGACTGGACTATCGGTCACGTACATTCTGGCGCACTAGGTTGGGTCGCGATGATCACCATCGGTGCGGTGTATCACATGATTCCGCGCTTATATGGCGTTGCCGAAATGTATAGTGTGAAGCTCATCAATACCCATTTCTGGCTGGCAACAGTCGGCGTGGTGTTCTATATCGTAGCGATGTGGGTTAACGGCATCATGCAGGGTCTGATGTGGCGCGCGGTCAATAGCGACGGATACCTGATGTATAGCTTTGTACAATCACTAGAAGCCAGCTATGCAGGCTACATAGTGCGATTAATTGGCGGCGGTATTTTCTTTGTTGGCATGCTCGTGATGGCCTACAACGTTTGGAAAACCGTACAACTTTCAAAAACTGACGCGACTGCATCTGTCGCACAGACTGTTTGAGGAGCGTCAATATGCAACATGAAAAGGTAGAAAAGAATCTCGGCTTAATGACCTTATTGATTCTATTCGCAATCAGTTTCGGTGGTTTGATTGAAGTAGTTCCCTTATTTTTTATTAGTGAAACTACCGAGCCTGCTGAAGGGCTTAAACCCTACACAGCGATACAGCTTGAAGGTCGAGATATCTATATTCGTGAAGGCTGTAGTGTCTGCCACACGCAAATGGTTCGACCATTGCGCGCTGAAGTAGAGCGTTATGGCCCTTATTCACAGGCAGGTGAGTTTATTTATGACCACCCATTCTTGTGGGGTTCTAAGCGAACTGGACCGGATTTACACCGCGTTGGCGGCCGCTATTCTGACGAATGGCATAAAGTCCACTTGTACAATCCCCGTGATGTCGTACCAGAATCGAACATGCCAGCATTCCCTTGGTTGTTTGAAAATGAAATCGACAGCACCAAGACCGCAGCCAAGCTTAAAGCAATGAAGTTGTTGGGTGTTCCTTACACTGATCAAGACATTGAAAACAGTGCCAATGCAGTCCGCGGCGTCACTGAAATCAATGCGTTGGTTGCATATTTGCAAGGCCTCGGCCTTACTGCGAAACGATAGGCGGTAACATGGATATTAATGATTTGCGTGGTATCGCTACCATCTTTACAACCGTCGCATTTTTGGCAGTGGTTGTGTGGGCTTACAGTGGCAAGCGAAAATCTCAATTTGACGACGCGGCGAATGCACCCTTTGCTGACGAAGGTGGCGTTGATGCCGAGAACGGAGAAACCCGATCATGAGCAGCTTCTTGCATTGGTATATTTGGATTGTCGCCATTGGTTCGATTGTGGCTTTGTTTTGGCTCATTCAAGCAACACGAAATGTTGAAAGCTCGGGTGATGAAGATGCGACAACCGGCCACAACTTTGACGGGATTGAAGAATACAACAAGCCGTTGCCTGCTTGGTGGCTCTATCTATTCTGGGGCACCATGGTTTATGGGTTAGGCTATTATGCCTACTACGGTTTAGGTAACTGGAATGGTTTGGCAGATTGGTCTTCAGTTGGGCAACTCGCCGATGAGCAACGCGCCCATGATGAAGAGTTTGGAGCCTTGTTTGAAAAATTTGCCACCATGCCAATTGAAACCATAGCGACGGATGCCAAGGCATTACAATTGGGTCGTCAGATCTTCGAGAACAACTGTTCACTGTGTCATGGTGTTAGTGCCGAAGGCAGTAATGGTTTTCCAAATCTTACCGATTCAGCTTCGTTATATGGCAATACACCTGACAGTATCAAGACCAGTATCGAAATGGGTCGTAAAGGCATAATGCCCGCATGGCAAGCCATTTTAGGCGATGAAAAGATCACACAGGTAACCCAATATGTGCTGAGCATATCGGGTCAAAAACATGATGCAGCCGCAGCAGCATTAGGTCAAACAGTCTATGCTCAAAGCTGTGTGGGTTGTCACGGCATGGATGCATCTGGCAATTCTTTTGTCGGCGCACCAAATTTGACCGACGACGAGTGGCTCTATAGCCGCCCACAGAATGCGCTTGCAGTGGATATTCGCAACAGCATTGCATTGGGTCGCGCTGGTGTCATGCCTGCCTGGAAAGACCGCCTTGGTGACGCCAAAGTGCAGTTATTGACAGGGTACGTTTACAGTCTGTCTCGGTAACTACCTACTTCAATATCCGGGGCATCAGTCCCGGGTATTTTGCGCAATCCATTGCCAACAGTGCATTGCGCAAAATACGCTAACCAACAGAACACCCTGATATGAATGATAAAATCCAAGTAAAGGACGTTACGAAGTCATACGACCTTTACAAGGCACACCAAAAGATCTATATCCGCCGCATAAAAGGCTATTTCAACAGCCTTCGATTCAGTGGCAACATCGTGTTGTTCGCTTTGTTCTTTGGTATCCCGTGGATCACTCAGGCTAACCGACAATCGGTCCTGTTTGACCTGCCTGCGCGAAAATTTCATATCTTTAACATCACATTCTGGCCCCAAGATTTTATCCTTTTGTCTTGGTTTATGATCATTGCTGCCTTCGCATTGTTTTTTGTAACCGTCATTGCAGGTCGCATTTGGTGTGGCTATACCTGCCCCCAAAGTGCATGGACTTGGATATTTGTTTGGATTGAAGAGAAAACAGAAGGCAAAAGAAACTCCCGAATTAAATTGGATGCAGAATCCGCGTCAGTATTAAAAGGGCTACGAAAAACAGCCAAGCACGTCCTCTGGCTATTGGTTGGATTTTTAACGGCAGCAACATTTGTCGGATATTTCTACCCTATTCGAGAGTTGTTTGTTGATATTGCTCGCTTGGATTTGTCAGGTTGGAGCTTGTTTTTCATTGGTTTCTTTACCTTGGCAACCTATGGCAATGCTGGGTGGTTACGAGAACAGGTGTGCATTTATATGTGTCCTTATGCCCGTTTCCAATCCGTCATGTTTGATAAAGACACCCTGATTGTTTCCTACGACCCCGCTCGCGGCGAACATCGAGGCAGACGCAGAAGAGGCGTCGATCCTAGCACCATTGGATTGGGCGACTGTATTGATTGCGACCTGTGCGTTCAGGTCTGCCCTACGGGAATTGATATTCGCGACGGGTTGCAATATGAGTGCATTAGCTGCGCTGCCTGTGTTGACGCCTGTGACTCTGTGATGGATAAAATGGGCTATGAGCCCGGTCTCATTAGTTACACCACAGAAAGCAACCTCTTGGGTGTTAAGACCAAATTTTTCCGCCCAAGGCTGATTGGCTATGGCATTACAATGATCGTGATCATTGCCATGTTTGCCGTCACACTCAACCAACGTATTCCCCTAGAGTTAGACATCATACGGGATCGCGATGTACTGCACCGAATCACTGCCGAGGGTAACATTGAAAACCGATACAATTTAAAGATTATGAACATGAGCCACGATGACAAGGAATTTATCCTGTCGGCATCCGGCTTAGACAATCTAACTATTGTAGATGCGCCGCAAATTCTTATTCCAGCAGGCGGAACACTCGATTTTAGAATCCAATTGGAAGCACCGACAACTGCAATGAACGTTCCACGAAAGACGATTTACTTGTCTGTCACGGAACAGCCAGATACCGGTATACGTGTGACCGAAGAAACCCGATTTTTTGGACCCATATATTGATGAACAATGCATCCGATCAGTTTATTCCCGGTTACAAACAACCTTGGTTTTGGTTTCTCATGGTGCCGCTCATCATGGTTTTCATTATGGGCTTCACCATGTTGTATCTGAGCATATCGACCAGCGATGGTGTCGTCGTCGACAATTTCTACAAAGATGGGCTTGCCATAAAAACCCGAAATGAACAGGATGCCGCAGCTGCCGATTTGGGCCTAGCAGCTCAAGTCACCATCAATGGCCGCCAGATTCATCTTGAACTGTCCGGCGTTTTAGACGTGCGTCCAGCGCGCCTGACCCTGCACTTCATATACCCCACAAAAAGCAGTGAAGACCTTGTGGTTGTCCTCGTTGCCGCAGACAACGGTTATGCCGGGGCACTGCCTGAAGCGCTCAATGGTCGTTACCAAGTTATGTTATCACCCCAGCTGGATGGTGCACCGGGTGCCATGTGGCGACTCCATGGTATGAGTCACTTTCCGCTGACCGCATCCTTGGCGCTGAAGCCCAAATAATATGACTGCTGCCAAGATACCCTGTTTCCACTGTGGCGAAGCAATAAGGGGAACGGCGTTTCAATCATTGCTTCAAGGTAGCGAGCAGTCTTTTTGTTGCATGGGCTGCCAAGCAGCGGCCACCACCATTGATGCCTGTGGACTTGGTCACTTTTATCAATACCGTGATCAGCCCAGTGACCCAGTCATCGATCGATCCACAAACGATCAGACTGCATTTGACGGCTATAACAATCCCCAAGTACAGGCGCAATTTGTCAGTCAAAAATCAGATGGTCAGATCAGTTTTTATTTACAAATCTCGGGTATTACCTGTGCTGCCTGCGTCTGGTTAATAGAGCAACGTCTCAAGCAACTGCCTGGTGTGAGCCAAGCCGCATTAAACCTTTCGACGCACCGGCTCCTGGTCACCCTTGAAGCAAGTAGAACGCCAGTATCAGACATATTTACTGCCCTTGGCGCTCTGGGATATAGCGCAAAACCATGGCAGCGTACCGAAAAAAGCACCCATTTCGAACAGACGCAAAAGGATTTTATTATCCGCCTTGGTATCGCGGGTATCGGTCTGATGCAAATCATGATGAACACCACCGCGACCTACATTGGCGACATTGCGTGGGAATATGTCCATCTACTCCGTTGGGCCAGCCTCATCTTTACCCTCCCTGTGGTGCTATATGCAGCACTGCCTTTTTACCGCGCTGCTATCAGAGATCTTAAAACAGGGCACTTTGGTATGGACGTGCCTGTATCACTGGCTTTGATATTGGCGTTCATCCCTAGCGCATGGGCAACCCTCTCACAAACGGGCGAAACCTACTTTGAATCGGTCACCATGTTTACCTTTTTCTTGTTGCTCGGGCGGTTTCTTGAGTTTCGCGCCTTGCTCAAATTAGATCATACAGGGCACGGCCTTGATGACCTCCTGCCGCCCTTTACTCAACGGTGGGACAAGGGAGAATGGCAAAGAGTTTCAAGTAGTGAGCTCGCGGTGGGTGATCGCATTTTAATTTTACCTGGTGAAAAGATTCCAGCCGACGGCACGGTGCTGTCAGGAGAGAGTGAAATTAATGCAGCCACCTTTACCGGAGAATTTGCCCCCCTATCCGTTGCGCCCGGCGATGCGATACAGGCGGGCACCTTGAACACGGATGGGGCTTTAGAAGTCAGCGTGACGCATAGCGGCCAACAATCCAGTATGAGCCATATGCTGACCCTGCTAGACCAGGCTGCTTCATATAAGCCTGCCATCGCGCGCCTAGCTGATACCGGCGCGAGTTATTTCGTTATTTTTATTTTACTACTGGCTGCTGCGACGGGGCTTATTTGGTTATCGATTGATGCTACCCGTGCTTTTTGGATCGCGCTGTCGGTACTGGTAATCACGTGTCCGTGCGCATTATCTTTGGCCACGCCAGTGTCTGTGACCGCCTCAATATCTGCGCTCCGTCAAAGTGGTATTTTGCCAACTCAGGGCGAAGCCTTTCTGCAGTTAAAGCACATTGATACGGTAATATTTGACAAAACTGGCACACTGACCGATGGCCAATATAGCCTGGTTGAAACCCTAAGCGACCACACTGAGACCCATCTTCAGGTCGCCGCTGCGCTAGAGCATTATTCGTCGCACCCAATCGCCAAAGCCTTTACGAATGCTGACCCGTCGATTGTTGCTACCGAGGTAATGGTCCACCCCAATGCCGGTATTGAAGGCACTGTAATGGGCAATAAATATCGCATAGGGACGCCCGCCTTTTGCTGCGTATCAGATCCAACAACCCCACTATCTTCAACCCATGATGATGTCCAATGGATCGCGCTCTCAGTGGTTGGCAAACAGGATGTGATTGCGTGGTTCGCTATCCAAGATTGCCTCAGGGTGGATGCAAAGATAGCGGTCGACACTTTGAGGTCACGCGGTCTTTCACTGCATCTGTTGACCGGTGATCCGTCCACTCAGGGCAATAAAATAGCAGCTCAGCTAAACATCGCACACTGTCACAGTGGAAAAACGGCTACCGAAAAGATGCACTATATTAAGGCCCTTCAAGCAGAAGGTCACCGTGTGGCAATGGTAGGCGATGGTGTCAATGACGCGCCAGCAATGGCTTGTGCCGATGTTGCCATAGCGCTGTCACAGGGTGCGGAGCTCACACAGAACAGCGCCGACATTATCCTCATGACGCCCAAGCTGGCTCCGTTAGCTACCCTTATGGCTCACAGCTACCGTACCCATCGCGTGATTAAGCAAAATTTGGCTTGGGGACTCCTCTACAATGGCATCGCACTGCCCTTTGCCGTTGCAGGTTATGTTTCTCCTCTCATCGCCGCAATCGGCATGTCATTCAGCTCGCTTTTGGTGGTGGTCAATGCATTGGGCTTAAATCGCCGACTAACCTAGACCCTGAGACTGCCAATACTGCGACAGTCTGGTAAAATACCCAAAACCCAAAGGCATCCGTTTAATGGATATTCTCTATCTGCTAATTCCTTTAACCATCTTACTGATTACCGGCGCAATCGTGGCGTTTATTTGGTCGGTTAAAAATGGCCAATTTGATGACCTAGACAGTCCCGCCCACCGAATACTGTTTGAGGATGACGCTGATAGAATGCCGCCACAAAAGCCTGATAAGCGGGAGGATGCTGGGTGAATTCCTTGTATGGGGCGGCCTTTCTAATGGGTCTTATGGGGTCGGGACATTGCATGGCTATGTGTGGCGGTATATCAAGCGCATTAGGTTTATCCCACCCTGACAAAAAAGCACCTGCACTCCTATATCAATTTGGCCGTATCACTAGCTACACCTTCGCCGGATTGATTGTTGCGGCATTTGGCATCTGGATTCCAGTAGAAGTGGGCATGGCACTACGATTGTTTACGGCGTTTATTTTGGTTGGCGTAGGCCTGTACATGATGGGTGTTACTCAGGCGATTACGAAACTGGAATTATTAGGGCAACCCTTATGGCGCAGGCTACAACCGGCAATTAAGAAATTAGGCAAGCCAACAACCTATTACCAATATTGGCTGGCTGGCATTCTGTGGGGCTGGCTACCCTGTGGATTGGTATATTCAGCGTTGGCTTTAGCCGTAACAAGCCAAGGGCTACATACTGCGCCGCTCATCATGTTGTCGTTTGGCCTAGGCACCCTGCCGAGTATGCTCAGCCTTAATTTTGCAGGGCACCAATTAGGCATACTTGGAAAACGTCCTGCTATACGTATAATAGGCGGCCTTTTATTATTGCTATTGGCTTTTTGGATGCTATATAGCACGGGGCTCACTTACTTTGGTCATACGGTAAACCATGGATAATTATATTTTTGGGTACGGCAGCCTAATCTGTTCTGACAGTCGCGACCGGACCGGTCAAACTGGCGAAGCTATAGCTGTCACTGCGCTTGATATTTCACGCTCATGGTCCGTGCCTGTTGAGGCATCCAAGACGACTGCTGTAGGGGCACTAGAGTCGGCAGGCAGCCAGTGTAACGGGGTTATATTTCCGGTATCTGATGACAACTTAGAAAAGTTTGATATAAGAGAAGTCGGCTATGACCGCATTATATTACCGCCTGAGCGCTTTACCCGACCTAGCCTGATTCCAAAAGGTACTCAGGTATGGACCTATGTCGGCCACCGAATACAGCAGCCAACCTGTGACATGCCAATTGCCCAGTCCTATCTTGATGTCATCATTAATGGCTGCATGCAGTTTGGCCAAGAATATGTTGAAGATTTCTTTCGACTTACCCAGCATTGGGGCCATTTAGTTGATGATCGACATGCACCTGTTTATAAAAGACCTATCACGACCCATGCCCATCACGAACAGTTTGATGCGCTGCTGGCTAAAATGATTCCAGCGCAGTTGGCGAATCGACGCAAGTTGTAACAAAGACAATATCTACACGCGCCATGACAAACTGATGGTGATTGTGCCACCCTTTTTGAAGACCTAAACCCTATGCAAGATACTGTAGATAAGAAAACCAAGCTTGAGTTTAACAAGTTACAAAAAAGATTGCGTCGAGAAACGGGAAAGGCCATCGCTGACTACAACATGATTGAGTCTGGCGACAAGGTGATGGTTTGTCTTTCTGGCGGTAAGGATTCCTATACCCTGTTACACATTTTACAGGGGCTCCAAAAAAGTGCGCCTATTGATTTCGACATTGTCGCAGTGAATCTGGACCAGAAACAACCTGGATTTCCTGAAGAAATTTTGCCTGAATATTTACAGTCTATCGGTGTGGCTTACCATATTTTAGAGCGTGACACCTATAGTGTGGTGCAAGAGATGGTGCCAGAGGGGAAAACCACCTGTGGTATTTGCTCCCGTTTACGGCGGGGCACGCTCTATGCCTTTGCAGAAGAAATAGGGGCCAATAAAATTGCACTGGGACACCACCGAGATGATATCGTCGAGACCTTATTCCTTAATATGTTTTATGGCTCAAAGCTCAAGGCTATGCCGCCCAAATTACTGGCCGACTCAGGCCGTAACGTATTAATTAGGCCACTGGCTTATTGCCAAGAATCAGACATTGAAGCCTTCTCTAACCATATGGCTTTTCCGATCATTCCTTGCAATCTATGTGGTTCACAAGAAAACCTGCAAAGACAGAATATCAAAAAGATGCTTAGAGACTGGGACACTATTCAGCCAGGCAGAATCGACAATATTTTTAGATCGCTGCAGAATATCTCTCCTTCGCAACTTGCTGATACCAATTTATTCCCCTTTCAGTCATTAAAAATCAATGCAATACCCGCATTCATTCAGACTGATCATGCACTTGCACCCATGGCACAAACCCGTGTTTTAAGCTGGAACCCTGACGAGAATCAAGTGATCTGAAGAAATACAAGACACAAAACTGTTGTAGCGCAGGGCGACTCATTTCTCAGATTTGACCGTAACCGATTGCAGTTTTCTTTGAAGTCAGGATAATGACCTTTGAAATTTATCTAGCATAGTCAGGATTCCAAAATGGTTAGTACTGCACATTGCGACACTTGTAGCCTGCATCCCTTATGTTTGCCACTGGGGTTATCTGAAAATGACCTCTCTAAACTTGAAAAAATTATTCGTCGTGGCAGACCGATTCAGAAAGGCGAGCATTTGTTTAGACAAGGAGAACCGTTCCAAGGCATATATGCTGTGCGAACGGGCACGTTAAAGACATATACACTCACGAATGATGGCGAAGAACAGATTACTGGCTTTCATTTGGCAAGTGAATTGATTGGGTTGTCCAACTTTGATTCCGACATATATAACAGCTCTGCAAAGGCCCTAGAGACCACAAATGTGTGTGAAATTCCGCTCGATCGTCTAGATGAGCTAGCCGGTGAGCTGCCCGCATTGCGGCGTCACCTTTTGCGCACTATGGGTAAAGAAATTCGCGGCGATCAGCAGATGATGTTGCTATTGTCGAAGAAAAGCGCAGAAGAACGCATTGGATCTTTCCTGTTAAATTTAGCGTCACGATTCAAGCGCCGTGGTTTTTCTGATAAGACATTTCGACTGTCAATGTCACGCGCCGATATGGCCAACTATTTGGGTTTAGCAGTGGAGACCGTTTCTCGCGTATTCACCCGCTTCCAAAAACAGGGCTTAATCGATATCACTGGTAATGCTAAAGAAATCGCCATTATTGACCAACAGTCATTATGGGATTTGGCGGCGCTGAGTGAAAGTGAACGTTCTGAGCTGAATTTGATCAACATTGAACAACGTTAATCATTGGTTGACGGCCAGTTAGACACTGACGACTGCGTCAGTGTCTCCTACCACCCTGTGATTAATGCTTCTGGGTCTTTACCAAGGCTTGTGACAAACCGCCGAATGAGCCAACCCGCGATGCTCAATTTGTTCGGGACCTTTGGCAGCTGATCAACCGCATACCAACCCGCTTCAACCAATTCATCTTCCTGAATACAGATTGCGCCACCGGCATACTCGGCAACAAACCCCACCATGAGCTGTCCTGGAAATGGCCAGGTCTGGCTACCCTGATATTGGGGAAAGGTGACCTGAATACCCACTTCTTCTAACACCTCTCGGTGCACAGCCTGCTCTAATGTTTCGCCCACCTCAACAAATCCCGCAATCAGTGAAAACTGGTCTGTTTGCTTGTGCCGATGACTTCTCGCCAACAACAGTTCATCACCCTTAGTGACCAACACGATGACACAGGGAAGTATTTTGGGGTAGAAAGTATGCCCACAGTCATGACAATGACGCACATGCTCACTTGGTGAACCTGTTGTCTCACCGCCACAAGCACCACAAAATCGGTGATGATCTCTCCAACGCAATAATTGCACAGCGCGACTCGCCAGTGCGTATAGATCACTGTCACTGGCTGCCAGCGTTCTCAATTCCAAGGTCTGCCAACCAGATGGCAAGTCATCGCTGTGAATTGATACGGCATACCAGGCTGCTGTCCCTTTGCGGGCGACAAATAAAGCATCGTCATCTAAGTCAGACCAAGCGATCCTAGTCTGTGACCAAGCAGCATGTGGCCCATAGACGGGTTTGCCCATACAAAAGATTAAAATGAAAATATCACTGGCGCTTTCCTGTGCCGGGATTCCCAAATCCCAACCTAGGGTTTCGCTATAGTTGTCATTCATATTGCAGCTCTAACCTCACAGAAATCACGCCATCGTCATTGTGAACCACTGAAAATCCACAGCCCTTTGATAGGCGCAGCATGGGTTCATTGTCGGACATCACTTCTGCGTTAATGGCCACAATACCCAATTCACGACTATAGGCGATCATGCGCGCCATTAATTGCGTACCAAACCCCTGCCCTTGCAATGCAGGATCGACCATCACAGCAAATTCAATTTCATCTCTGAGTACATCGCGCCAGGTTCTAATTTCACCCAAGATAGTTTGGGCGTCATCGACGGCAACAAAAGCCATCTCCCGCACATAATCTATTTGACACATCGCCGCCAACTCACGGTGCTCAAATTGTAGTCGGCTACCGAAGAAGCGATAGCGCAATGCCTCTGGTGACATGCGCTCAAAAAACACCTTCAATGGATTTTCATCATCGGCTCTAATGGGCCTGAGCGATAGTTGGTCACCATTCTTTAGAACCAAATCTGTTGTCAGGTAACTGGGGTAAGGCGCGATGGCTGTGGGCACCGGTGAGCCGATTTGAATGGCGACGCCCAACACCATCACTTCATGGGTCGGCAATAACAAAAGATTGGTTTCCAAACCTGCAATTTCAGGGTTATCAACCACCATCTGACTCAAGGTTTTTAACGCCTCACTCAGAGCAGCAACATCTTGGTCCAAGTCTGTACTGTTTTCAACTAGCACCGAATAGGCGTGACTTCGATAAATAAGTTTTCGGGTGTGGTTTGAATTCAGAGGGGGCAAACCAAATCGTCGATCGGCCAAAATATCAGCCGTTGAACCGCCCTCTCCAAATAAAATCAACGGGCCTACAATGTCATCTCGGGTGATTCCCATTGAAAACACCAATGAATCCAATGCTCTGCGCATGGGTTGCAATCCAAATCCCAAAATTCTGCTATTAGGAAATCGCTCAGACTGCGCTGCTATTAAGTGGTCGGCTGCATCCCTGATCCCTTGTTCATTTTCCAATTGAATGGACACCGCGCGCCAGCGCAATCTGGGATTGTCTTCATAGGCAAACGGGTAGCAATAGGCTTCATGCACGAGTCGCAGTGATACCGGATATTGAATCGGTGCGGCCTCAAGTAACAGCGTGTCCAGATCAACGTCGAATCGTGACGGCACCAGTCCGTATCCGTATGCATCCATCACAGTTCTGGCTTCGACCAGGGTCAAATAGTTTCGTTGTTCTGACACTGCGGACTGGATGACATCTTGCACCCGCACCACGGCTTTATATTCTAACGGCTTCGATTTGGGTGGTGTGTCTCGCAGGCTTTCTTGGTTACGCTCGTGATGCACCATGGTCATAAAGGCAGCAACCGCATCATTGGGCGAATGAAAATTGAGGACACCATGGGCATCAAAGACTTTTCGGGCTTCTTTTACGGTTGCAGTACCTAACCAACAGGTCAACACCATATGGCGGCACGACTTCACTGTTGACACCAAAGCCTTAGCAAGTGACTCAGGCTCAGCACGCACGTTCGGGGAGATTATCAGTAAAATAGCGCCCAAACCTTTTACCCGATCCAATTGCTTTAGCAACCCAATATAGGTTTCAGCAGTTGCCGCTGCAGGCACTACCAACGGGTTTAAACCCAAGTCTTCCTTATAGGGATAATCCACATCACCGAGCTCTGGAAGGCTGTCGATGTCGGCCAAATGGCCCTTCCTGAAGTCTAATGAGTTCTTCGCTAACATCGCTGTACCCAGACCGTTACTGAGGATTGCAACGCTTTCAAAATACAGAGGCTTCATGCGCGACAATACTTCCAGACTGTTAAACAAGGCATCGAGTGACCTCACCTCAAGAACACCTGCACGCCTGAAGAAGCGGTAGTCAACGCGATCACGGGTTTTCAGTCCAGGTGGTACCCGGTCATTCAGCCCAGTACGAATAGCGACCACTTTTTTTGTTCTGGACGCTGCCCGCAAGGCAGTCATGAGCCTACGTGCGTCATGGACCTGCTCAATATTCAATACGATTGATTTTACGCGGCGATCTGCCGCTAACCGATCGACAATCTCTGCAATATCGACATCAGTGACCGCACCCATAGCAATAAAATGCGAAAACCCCAGTCCGCGGCCGACAGCGTAGTCTAGCAGTGCCGACCCCATTGCTGCAGATTGTCCGACAAAGGCCGTGGTACCTGACGTTGGATACAGATGAGAAAAAGAGGCATTCAGTTGAATGGGCGGCACAATAATGCCCAGTGCATTGGGCCCCATAATTCGAACACCCAACTGCTTAGCCAACGCATTGATTTCTTGGATGATCTGACCACTTTGGGTTTTTTGACGTGAGATGCCACCTGTCATGATCACCACGCTGTGTACATGGTGGTCTGCCAAATGACGAATGACATTGGGAATTTCAGTAATTGGAATGCACAAAATTGCCAACTGAATACGGCCGTGATCTTTGTCGAGCTCGGTCACACAGGGTACGCCATACACCGATTTATATCGCTTGCGATTGACACCAAGCACGGTACCTTTATAGCCTGAATTGACAATGTTTTGAATGACACGGCCACCCATACTATCGACGCGTTCAGAAGCACCAAACACGGCGATAGATTCGGGTTCAAGAAATTCAAAAATATGTGACATGAAGACCTTCCGCTAATTTAGAAACAGGTGTGATGTGTATATGATCACTACTGACATCACTTTCATTGACAGACTTTATCATGATTGAAACCGCATTCATTTCCAACCCTATCAGCTTACAGCATGACATGGGTCCTGATCATCCAGAAAGCCCCTTGCGGTTAGCTGCTATTATGCGGCATTTCAGTAACATCGGCTTAGATAACAAGCTGATACAGCTTCATAGCACGCCAGCCTATGATGATGCTTTGTTGCGCGTGCATCACCCCCATCATATTGATCAATTAGAAAAGCTATCCATGACGCGTGGTCTCATACAACTTGATGAAGACACCCACATGGGTCCCCATAGCTATGAGGCCGCCCTATTGTCTGCGGGTGCAGGCATTCAGGCGGTCACCGATATCATGAGCGGAAAATATCTGCGCGCGTTTTGCGCTGGACGGCCACCAGGGCACCACGCGGAGCCGAAAGCAACCAAAGGGTTTTGTTTCTATAATAATATTGCGATTGCAGCGCAAGAGCTGCGCTTTCAACACAACATTAAGAAAGTGGCCATCATTGATTTCGATGCACACCAAGGCAACGGCACTGTCGAGATTTTTAAAAACATTAAAGATGTGTTGGTCTGCTCAAGTTTTCAGCATCCATTTTACCCACACAGTCACTGGAATATTGACCGGCCAAATATCATCAATAGCCCGCTGGAGGCTTTTAGTGATGGCGACGCCCTAAGACGCGTATGGCATGAACAATGGGAACCCGCATTGGTGGCCCATGAGCCTGAGTTTATTTTTATATCGGCCGGATTCGATGCCCACCGCGACGACCCCATGGCTGAACTCAATTGGTTGGTAAAGGATTACGAGTGGATTACAGAACGTATCTGTCACATTGCCAACCGTTTTGCGCAAGGCAGAGTCATTTCTATGCTAGAAGGCGGGTATGACCTTAGGGCGCTAGCAGCCTGCACAGAAGCCCATGTCAACGTACTCATCTCTCATTAGTACATTGACCGGGGAAACTCACAGACCGAGCTTATAGGCCGATAGACCGCCTTTATTGGAGGTTTTCAATGAGCAGGTCGCGATAAGGATACACAATACCTGGTTCTTCGAGACTTAGCCTGCCTAGCGTGCCATCCCGCAAGTCCTTCAGTAGGATTTCACTCAATCGATGGATGTCGATACCACCCTTTCGGACACAGCCCCTTTTCGGTGCTATTTTCTCCATACACTGATAAGCCGTATCCGGCAGCGTGTCGAGTTGAAAACGCTCTTTGAGCAGCAACGGATAACGCTGTAACAAATAGTCCATCGCAAATAACGCCACGTCTTCATATTCCATTGCTGTGTCACGAATGGCACCCGAAGCGGCCAATCGATAGCCTGCTAACTCGCTTTTCGGAGAGGGCGACATAATGCCTGGGGTATCCATCAGCTGGAAGCCTGGATCTATCAATATTTTCTGTTGGCGTTTGGTCACCGCAGGCTCATTGCCTACCTTAGCAATCTTACGTCCCAACAAGGTATTAATGAGCGTAGATTTACCCACATTGGGTATGCCCATAATCATTGAACGTACCGGCTTGCCAGGCATTCCACGGTGGGGCACCATGCTCTTCACAATATCTGGGATTTGCTTGGCAATGCCTGGTTGCTGCGTGGTGATCGCTAGGGTTTTAACACCCTCTATTTTTTCTAGTGCGCGCTGCCATGCTTGGGTAATATCTGGATCTGCGAGATCCGCTTTACTCAATACCTTTAAACAAGGCTTACCTTCTCTAATCTCTTCTAATAAAGGATTGGTGCTCGAATCAGGCAACCGCGCGTCCAACACTTCAATAAATACATCAATTTTATGGATTATTTCACGTATTTCACGTTGGGCTTTGTGCATGTGCCCTGGGTACCAATGAATCAGCATTCACTTCTCTCATAGTAAAAAATTAAGGTATCACACCCTGTCTGTTTCAATTCTCAGCGAGGCTGATTAAAAATCCCAATGCCGAAGCCAGGTTCGTGCATCAGGATCATCACGTTCGTTTTGCGATACTCGGGCCATGCCTCGACAACCTTGTAATCCACCCGTGTGTATCATGACCACTTGTTCTCCAGACTGAAAGAACCCTTGATCTAATGCCTGAGATAAGGCCAATAGGGTTTTCCCGTTATAAATCGGGTCAAGCGGCAACGCAAAATGCTGTTGCACCGCATCAATAAAATACCGCAGCTGCGTATCTACCTTACCAAAGCCACCGCGATGAAACTGCTGCCACAACTGCCAATTAGCATCGGCACCCGCCTGTTGTAACCAAGGCGAGATTCGCTGCACAGTGGCCTCACCTTCAGCGACGGCTTGAACGCCCAGTATACAGGTTTTAGGCGCAGCATGATGAACCAATCCAGCAAAGGTACCACCCGTACCGGTCGGACATACCCAGTAGTCGGCGTCAATATGCCGTTCGATTGCGGTCACTAAGGGCTTGAAGGCTTGGGATATAGCAGCATCACTTCCTCCCTCTGGAATAAAGTAATGGTGACGACCCATCGCTTGAATCTGTGGGTGCTCTGCTCCTAAATTACGCAGCTCACGGTAGGTCTCGAAATCGACGAACTTGAGGTCCATTCCCCAAGCCAAGGCATCTTCAAGTGTCGGGGACAAGAAACGCAGAGCATCGCCACGCACCATTCCTGTAACCGCTACATTCGCTTCATGGCAGGCTGCAGCCAACGCATGCAGGTGATTTGACCAAGGCCCGCCCATCGACACGACATGAGAACACCCCGCCTCCACCGCCTTATTCAGGTGATGCGCTACCTTATACCACTTGTTGCCAGAAATATCGGGATGATTGAGATCTTCACGCCACACGTAAAGCGCTACACCACGCTTCTCAAATTTTCCCCATTGAAGCCTTTGTAGGCGATTGACGGTGTCGATCACTTGAGGGTCTTATGCTTTTCACAGAAATTATGAACGCCCAGAACGAAGTCGCCTGGAGCCCCGATTCTGGTTAAGGTTTTACTGCACATATCACAGTGTGGCATTTCATAGTGATTTACCCACAACTGATAATGTTCCAGTGAAACATTGCACTTTTGTGCAGCAAAAGCTTCAGGATTATCTAAATATTCCTGCAATACATCCGCGGATAGACTGATGTGGCCGGCACCCAGATGATAAGCAACAAAGAGTAAGTCTTGGTCCTTCAACTGCTGTACGAATCCAGTCACCATCTTCCGCCGATCTGCTTCGGTTAGTGCCAACTTTTCTTTTAGACGCGCCACCTGAAATCGCTCGATCTCTAAAGCAGATACCAGCGAATTATTTTTAGCATTTAGCGCACTTTCATTGGCTTCAACGGACCCTTTCTGTTCCATATGGGCCTGGTTCAATGCATTAGCAGCGTCTTCAAGTGCCGCAACGCGGTCTTCAAGTAGTACCTTTTCCATACGTAAGGTGTCTTTAACGCCCTGCAATTCTAGGTACTTAGTTTTGAGCGTGTCATGAAAAACCGATTGTTCTCGCAGTTGGTGGTCTACCGTTCTAAATTGTTCGTGCAAACTGAGTTTTTCATTGCGAAATGCACGGGAGACTTGGTCAATTTCTTTTGCGTGGGTGGCTTCTAACTGTTCGATTTTCTCAGCTGCCTGAGCCTTTAATTTTTTAATCTCTGCTTCATAGTCATTATCACGAGATTCAGATTGACTGACTGACTGCTGCGGCGAAACCACATCACTAATGACAGGAATATTGACTTCTGCCCGAGCTACCGCTTCCTTTTTAAAACCGAGTTTATTTCTGGCAATCGCGCGCTGTATTAATGTAAAGGGATCAAAGCCTCCTTGTTCTGGTGGCTCCCACAGCTCCTTTTGGTACCAAGCGATTGCGCATTGGCTTTTGCATGATAAACGAATAGGGCCAACGCCCATGTCGGGGCCACCCCTTCCCTTACTGGCCAGATGCCTTAAAGGAATATTCCAGTCGCTATCTGCAAAACCCTTCTGATCGAAACGGATAACAAACAAAACACACGCGGTCACGTCCAAGCCAGCTGTCATGGAAACATAGCTTGCTTGAAGCTTTTTTCCTTTAAAGACTGGTATACCAACGACCCCATCGAGTACCGCTTCGAATTCGTTATACCGCATCTCTTTGACGATGCTGTCTTGGTCAAAGAACATGATGGCTTCGTAAAAATCTGATGTCATTTATCGAACCTTTCCCTATCCAATAAGTCAATCGACCCGCTATCAGCAGACTACGGTTTATTGTCTCTGCCATTGCATCGTGCTGTCCATGAACTACTTCATAAAAGCACAATATAAGTGACACGCCAACTACATCATAGACGGGAATGGGACTAGCGGTATAAATACCAAGACAAAACTACATTATTGACCTATCAGACAGACATCAAACCTATGAGGGAACAAAAGACCAGTATGGCGAAAAAGCACAATGCACAATGGAATATGCAAAAAGCACAATGTCCTATGCAAAATGTACAATGCAAAAAGCACGCGGTGAGGCGGCTTATGCAGGCACATTAAAACATCAACAATCGAGGTGTATGCTAGATGCCTGATCGGAACGATCAGACAATGGTGTCACAAAAAAAATGGCGGAACGGACGGGACTCGAACCCGCGACCCCCGGCGTGACAGGCCGGT
>ENA-UPTL01000010-UPTL01000010.1-marine-metagenome-genome-assembly--contig:-NODE-10-length-62691-cov-20.603056_pt1 | contig 62691 bp, 67 predicted proteins | sample MGYA00238170_ERZ767106 | MGnify/ENA primary metagenome ERZ767106 (study PRJEB28938, sample SAMN06267160) | marine metagenome | isolation source: Columbia River Estuary | place: USA:Columbia River Estuary...
TAAGGGCATAATTTTCTCCTATCTTGGGTTTCTGTTCAAGTGACCATTGCCATCTGAAACATTTTGTTCATAAGTATTTTCGAATAAAAATTCACTTAAATCACCACGGCTTACATTGTCATCTAAACCAATATTTTTTGACTCTGGAGCTGGATCTTCATAAGTAATTCCATACCCAGAAGCACCATGAAGTTGTGCTTCTGTATTGAATAATTCTGGATTAGAAGCTTCATCATCTTTGGACTCAGGAACTCTAAATCTATCTTGCTTATCTAGTCTTTTTTCGTCAATTTCAACATCTTCTGCTGTATCATCGAAAGGCACAACTCTGTTTTCTGTGCTGGTGGACATGAAGTTGCCATAATATTGAGCAATTTTAGTAAGTTTGAAAGTTATTTTGTCAGACTCACGAAGTTTCCCCCGCTTGTCTAATGAGTGTGCAAGTTTTAATAATCTAACAATTTCACTTCTATGCATAATTTGTGTTTTATAATTTTTAAACTGAATTTCCTGCTAATTCTCTTTTACATACGTTCAATGCATTCGCAATAGTCATATCCATATCGTAATATCTGTAATTCCCTAAGCGTCCACCAATAATTAAGTTCTTAGTAAACTTTTGGTAATATTCTTTATATCTCTCATAAATTAGATTGTTTGTTTCATCATTAACTGCATAATATGGTTGACTAGTTAAATCTTTTGAATCATATTTTTTTGAATATTCATAAGTAATCAAGTCGTATTTAGATTTACTTTTTGTGAAATGCTTGTGTTGGATTATTCTATTCCAGGATGTATTTTCATCAGGATAATTCATTTGTGAACATCCTTGAAAATCAGTCATAACTTCATAATTTTTGAAATCTAAAGATCTATATTCTAAATCTCCATACATATAATCAAAATATCTTTGAATTTGACCGGTATACACTATTTTATGAGCTTTAGATTCCCAATATGATCTGTCACTAAAGAAATCAACATTTAATTCAATATCGATACCCTTAAGCATTTTTTCAAATATTGGTGTATATCCGTTTACTGGTATGCCTTGATAAATATCTTGGTCTGGATAATAACTATCGTCATATGTATATCTAATTGGTAATCTTTTAATGATTGAGGATGGTAAATATTTAGGTTCTTTACCCCATTGTTTTTTCGTGTACCCATATATTAAGGTTTCATAAATAGTGGGGCCAACAAATGATAAAATATGTTCTTCTAAGTTTTTAGGATTTTCGCAAGGAACAATTTCAGATTGTATTTTTGCTATGGCTTTATCAGGCGTATTTACTTCCGGCCATATTTGATTAATTGTTGATAGGTTAACAGGCAAAGAATATGTTTTGCCTTTGTTTATAGCTTTAACCCTATGAGAATAATTATTGAATTCTGTAAACTCATTTAAATAGTCCCAAATATATTTTTTGGATGTATGAAATATGTGTGGACCATATTTGTGAATATGATAATCTTCATGCGGCTCTGTGTAGCAGTTTCCGCCGATATGATTTCTTTGATCAATAACTAAAACTTTTTTCCCTGTTTTATTTGCTTCATATGCAAAAATGGAGCCGAATAATCCGGCTCCAATAATCAAATAGTCATATACCATACATATATTTTACAAATTAGATCCTGCCCATGGTACTCTTGGGAAATTGCCTTGTCCTTTCAATCCAGGATTATCATCAAAGCCAACTTCTTCATCACCTTGCTTATGTCTATCATATTCATTGTTCAATGCATATTCTTGTGTATGTAGTTGTTGCTCTATTGTTTTGTCATTTTCATTAGGATCATAATTTTCTGCAGAACTTTTACCTGAGAATGATGGGTATGCTGCATCTGGATCCAATGTATCTAAGATGGTTGGTTCATTTCTAAAACCATCTTGATCAGGTGTGTATTCTGTTCTTTGTTCTGCAAAATATTTATCAAGATCTGCGCCTTCGGTTAATAATGGAGTTTTACCAAGGTGTGCGTTTGAAAATTGTGCATCATAGAATGGATTATCATCAGGACCAGAAGGGGTAATATTGTCTCTTCTTCTAGTTGTAAAATCCTTAGCTATCTTTGTAAATTGTTTTGAAGAATAATGCACTCTTTCAGGTTTAATCTGTTCAGGAGTTTCATCTTCATAATCAAACTTTTGCTTTTCTTTGTATTTTCTTCTACTGGAAAGTGATTCTTCCATTGAGATGTAAGATTCTTTATTATCAGTTTGCTTGCTTTTATTAGCTTCAGCTTCCATTAAAGCCTTATGGTCTCTCAATTTAGCTCTTAATTTAATTCTTTCTCTTTCAACCGGATCAAGAATGTCAATGTTTCCTAATACATCATCTTCTTTTGATGTATGAAAAGGCACTAATCTTGCTTCAAAGTTTCTGTTTGCATCATCATCTGGCGGGTTATGGGTTCTAGCTAAAATTGATTCAAAGCCTTGGTCTGTCATGAACAGGTTGTAGTCACCATAATTTCCGCCGCCAGGACTACCACCAGGAGACCAAGCACCAGAGCCTGCACCTCCAACACCACCAAAACCAGCAGCTATTTTAATATTCTTTTTTGAAGACATGTGTTGAGAACCTCAAAGACGGATAATTATCTTATTCTTCCGCTCATATTAATCGTCCTTGACTTAGGTAATTGTTTTGCAATCTTAGCAAATAGTGCTTCATAAGCTACAGCTGCTACTGCATCACAAATATCATCGTGATATCCAGACAATGCTTCAATTGCAAATCTTTTACCTTTCCATTTTTTTTGAAGAAATAAGAATTGAGATTTAGCTTCTTTAATTTCATTTAAAGGATGTTTATTTCCTGATTTATCTAAGTATGCTCCACCAGAAACATCATAAATATCAATTCTGTCTTCTCTAATTAACGTAGCCAATTCTGTGTAGATACTTTCTTTGTAGTTTTTATTAAATTGTTTTTCAACAATTGGCACACCTAAGCTTTGAAGTTTTATTACTGAAGATTGTGAGTTCCATTGGTCTATGCTTACTTGTCTAAATCTAAATCTTTTGTGTAAGTCTAAAACATATTCTTCAATAGTTTTTTCTTCAATTGGCTGATTCTTTGTCAATGGATTCCAGAAATGAATATGATCAATAACAATTCTTCTCATAATTCTTCCATCTGCACCCATTTGTCCAATAATAGCTTCAGTGTGTGCAACAGCTAAAGCATAATAGTCAGATGTTCTTGCAGGGTCTAAATGGCAGAAATAATCATGCATTCCAAATCCTTTTTCAACTCTTTTCACCATAGACATAGATGAAAAGAATCTATTAATGTCATCTTCAGCAAACATAGGGTCAGAGGATGAAGCTCCAAACTCTGCTCCATATTGCATTTGATATTCTGTAGGATTTTTCTTCTTTTCAGACTCTAAGAAATCTCTATCAATATTGGGATTTACAAGCCAAGTAGGGCCACGCATAACAAGAGTGGATGGATCGTCTTGTCTATTTTCATGTAAATCATAAAGTAATCCAATTGGGCCTTTAGGGTTGGAAAGCATCATCATCTTTCCATCTCTACCAAAAGTAGCAAGAGAAGGCTTTAGATCATTATATAAATCATAGTCAAGACCAGAATCAGGATTGTCCCCAGCCATAGCAGCAATTTCGTCCATGATCACACTCCAACAAGTGAGACCAACGAGACCTGAAGCACTACTAGAACCGCACTTTAAAACTAATGAACCAGAAAATAAGTTAAGACCCGCAGTTTCTCTTCTTTCATTTTCTTTACGGTCGTTTTCAGTAAAGAAACGCATTTCTAATTCTGTATCTTTTCCAATATAAGGTTGAAAAAATGGTGAAGCTAGAACAGTTTGCTTTAGCTTTGCGAAGATAGCATTTTTAGCCTGTTCCTCATTTTTAGCCACGTTCAAGAGATAAATTGCATCAAACTCCATCAAGCCATATCTTGCTTGAGGATGCCCCATAGAAATTAGCCTATAAAGTTCATATAAACCAATTGCAGAAACAAGGAAGGATTTACCACTACGTCTTCCAAGAACCAGTACTAATTCTTGAAACTTATATCTGTTTTCGCATTTGTCCATAATTTGCATTCTTAATTTTGGATCAAACTCTTCAGAATATAATAAATCTTTCTCTGTTTGAAAGTTGTCTATGTATGGTCTTTCTTTAAGTTGTTCAATCTTTTTTAATGCATCTGGATTAGTTGCGTTATCTATTTCATTTTCAAATCTTTGTTGGATAATATCTTTATCCATACGATCACAAGTCAAACAAGGCGAATTAATTACAGAAAACGAAGCTTTAAAAGGTCTGTTTTGTTTATGCATTTCAACAGATTTATGTTCGTTTTTCTTTACAAAGTCCCACACACATCCGCTACATCCAATTCTTTCTTCTTCTGGGATATCTTGAATTACTAGATCTGTATTACCTTCTTGCCCCATATAGAAACATTTTAGAATAAGTCTTTGTAAAGGATATGGCTTTAGATTACAAAAGTAAGGATGTTCAATAAAAGTTACAATATCAACAATCTGATCAGGATTAAATCTTGTTTTCTCAGGTTTTAGCGGAGGAGCAATTTCAGATCTTACATTGGGTGCAACTTCATCAGCAAACTCTTCTGCATATTCACTGTCTTTGAACTTTTCTGAGGCTAAATTTGCTTGTTGAATTAGTTGTTGTCTAACTTCAGCTTGTGTCAATGTAGCTTTGGATGCGTTTTTTCTCATTAATTTTCTTGCTTAAGCTTTTCTCTAAGCTTTTTAAGTTCGTCTCTAACTAGTCTTTTGTCATGTTCGCTTTCAAACTTGTCATGAAGTTCAGCTAATATCTCAAAAATATTGATTGCAAATACACCTTGATCATCTCTTTTTGCTTTGATGTCTAATATCTTGCTAATAAGTTTTTCAACCATTGCAGCTCTTTTCAATTTTAAATCATTATTTTTACTACAATCAATTCCTCTAACATCATCAAGCTCAACCATTAAAGCAGTAAGGGCTAATTGATTTTCTCTAAAGATCCAAGGTGCAATTAATTCTTCTTGATGTTCATAACTCTTTAAACCAGAAGTCATAAGTTTCTTAAAATCACAATGTTGATCCATGTGAGTTGAAACTTGTGTCCAGTTTAACTTTACTCCATAATGCCTTTCAAAAAACTTAATTACAGCTTGGGATTTTTTTCCGCTTTCAAGAAATACGTGTTCTGCTAAGTTTCTTAAATGGGAAGAGCAAATAGCACATCTTACTTCTATGAATTGAGGGTAAGTGATGTCTGCCATATGATCAACTGGTAGAGGAATTAAAGGTTTGTCAGTTTCTTTGATATCTTTAAAATATCTTGTAGAAGTTTCTGGTAAATTTTCTTCTACTTGAACTAATGAATTGATGATGTTGTCTTTAGAGTTAGCCATATTACTATAATTTTACAGATAAAAGAAAAACCCGTCGAAAACGACGGGTTTAAAATTAATATTTATATAATTAAAAGTCTAATGCTCTTTTCAATCTTTGGTAAGGGGAAACTTTATCTGCAGCTGAAATCATAAATTCGTCAGCAATACCGAATGTTTCATAATTACCCTTGGTAAACTTATCTGATGAAGAAATACCAGCAGCTAAATTAACTGTGGCTTCACCTTTTCTGGTTGCAACTTTAAAAATCTTATTTGATTTATCAGCTGCAGTAATAACAGGTTTTTCGTTTTGTGCTACTAAAACTGAGTTTAACAAAGCTTCTTCAACCCATGGTTTAAGTTCAGTATGTAAATTGTTTTTACCATTTGCTGATGTTTTAGCTAATTCTGCTAATCTAACCCATGAATCAAATGATTTCTCATCTGCTTTAACAATTGCATAAGGACCAGAACAAAGTCTCTTAGCAAACTCTTTAGCACTTAATTTTATTAGACTTCTTTCTATAATTGGAGCACAATCGGCATACTTTGTTGGGACTACTGAAACTTCGATTGTATTTTTATCAGCTACTGCTTCTTTCTCATCAAAAACTTTGGAAGCAACTCTCTTAGCGAGATCTAAGTCAAAGTTCTCTACAGCCAAGAGTTCAATAACATCGCTCTTGCCTAATCCTTTTTCTTTGAGATTCGAGGCCATTCTTTTAGCTACAAGGTAAGCACCATCTGCGTGTTGCTTAAGCTCGTTGCGCCAATTGTAAATAAAGTCATCATTATTTTTTTCGGACACTTTAGACTCCCCTTGAATGAATAAATTTGCAAATTTATATGTCAAAATAAAAAACCCCTAAGATTAACTAGGGGTTTTTAAAAGTTCAACATACCAATATAATACAAAAAACTTAGCAAAAATATTCCATCGGTTTAAAAGCAATCACTCAAAATAGACCTTAATTTGTCTAATGCTCTGTCAAGCCTCTTACTAAATGCCGCTTGCTGGATGCCAAGTTTTTCTGCAGCTTCTTCTTGTGTCATTTCTTGGAAAAAATAAAGTTCTATTGCTTCTCTTTGTTTTTCGTTTAATTGGTCCATCGCTTCATCAATTACAATCTCATTATTGACCCTGTTAAATGGATCAAAATATGAATGAATTACTAATAATTCACTTGATTCAGTCCTAACATCAAATGTACTTTTAAAATGAGATAAAAGAGCATGATCTATTCTGGTTGATAAATAATATGAAAAATAAGACAAGGCGGGGTCATAGTTCTTACTTAATTTCTGCAAGACAAAGATAGACTCGTGAACCAAATCTTCCTTAAAAGAGACTAAGTTTTTATCTTTTGCTAGACATCTGGTTATTGCTGAAAAAATTAAAGGTTTATAAAAGCTAAACAATTCAAAAAGTGCTGGACTGTCATCTTCTTTTATCTTTTTAACTAATTCATTAATGTATATGTAATGTTCATCAATCATTAGTATAGTTATACGACATGACTTGATATAATCTCTTGTTCGATAAACACAAAGAATAGTATGGAAAGACAATTTCTGTACTTAAATTGTTTCTTAAGTCAACAACAACATTCAAAGTAGACTGAATAAATCTTGATACTTCTTCGGTGGATAAATAGGTTTGATTATAAGCAATTTGAAGTCTAATTGGATTAACTTGCTTCGTAGGAATATCTTGTTCGATTTCTTTAAAATCAACATCCAGATATTTCTTGATGTATTTAGATAAGCTTAAGTCCTCAAGCATATCAGTATTGTTTATTTTATTTTCTTTATATTCTGCAATTTTAAGATAGAAAAATAATTGAGATAAGAAGATCATCAATATCATCTGGTGGCCATGTGATTCATTTAAATCAATCAAGCTTTTTAATATTTCAGAGGCTTTGCCATACATACACAAATTAAAGAAATCAAATATATTCTTGTTATGATCATGAAATTGAAAAATCTTAACGTCATCTAAATCTAATTCTTTTTTGTCCAGAACTGCAAGCTTAGATAATTCATTAAAGATCAAAGGAAGATCATAAACAATTATTTCTTTTTTCGTAGCCCCGGATTTCATTTTAACTATTGTGGATGGGGAATTGTTTTGAATCCAGTTTTCCGCTTCATAAGTAATTGTAAGCTTTCTATGTAAAAGCCAATCGTTTAGAAATCTTAAAAATCCAGAAGCATTAGTGTATTCAATTGCACTATAGTTGAATATTCTTCCAGCTGTTTTGCCTTTTGTAGCTAATGCAGATCTACCATCTAAAGATTCATTACAGCAATAGATTTGAAGATAATCAACATTAATTTTAGATGTAAGAATAGAATCACAAATTGCTTTAACTTGAGCTGTGTTAGGGTTATATATTTTGACGCATTTCTTCTGTTCAAATATATTAACACCCTGAATGGTATTAGCAATTTTATTTATAGAAGTGTTTGTATCTAGTCTTTCTACTATCGTGTCTTCAAAGGAAAAAATACGGGAGATGTATTCATCCCCCGTGTAAATGTAAACCTTTTTCCAATTCCCTTCAATATAAGGATTATTCTTCTTCATTATCATCTTTAGAAACAATTGGCATTAGTAGATGATTAAAGTTACCATGAATTAAGCACAATGACAACTTATCTTCATCAATTTCTTTAATTTTAAACACTAACTCTTCGTCTTCAGTTTTGGAAATACAGTCCATCAAATCTTTGTGTAGGACTTGAACTTCCCCTGAATTAGTACTTGAAATACATTCTATCTTATTTTGAGTAGAACCACGCTCTTTATCAGAACCAGTAAAAATCAGCGTCTTGTCTTTAAGCTCTATATTTATGAAAGAGTTTTTAGCAACAAGTCCAGCTAATTTTAAAGCCTTAGTCAATTCTGATTTATTTACTTTAAACTCAGCCTTATCATCTTTGCGGAAAAACTTATTTAAATCTGGGTAAGTTTTCTTGTCAATTTGAACAAGTGATAAAATTAAAATAGTGTCTTCCCAGGATAGTTTTAAATGTCTTTGTCCTACTTCAAATGTAACTGTATTGTCTTGAAGTAAATTAATTAATATTTCTGCAGTTTCTTTAGGAATAAAAAACGATTCAAACTCTGGGCAATTTTCACCAATCTTAATTCTAAACCTTGACATTCTTCTATCATCAAAAGAATATGCGGTTAGATAAGCTGAATCAAAGTTAAGATAAACTGCATTGATCATGCTTTCTTTAGAAGTTGAAAATGCAGTGTAATTTAAAGCATGCCAAAGAGAATTTCCAGGGACATCAAAAACTATAGACTTTGGTATGAAATTAAAAGGTATGAAGTCTGACCCATCATTTGCAAGAACAACACATTTTGCACTTTTATCTCCAAGATGTACTATGTTTTTATCAGCAGAATAAATCATATTGAGTTTATCTGATGTGTAAATATTAGCAAAATCAGAAGTTAAATTAGCTTCACAGGAAAATGTTTCAAAATCACTTCCAACATCTATTTTGGTATTTATTATTTGTTGACAATAATCATTAATTGTTTGCAAATGTAATTGATTATTTTTAGCAAAAAAGTTAAACTCAGAATCTGCAGTTCCTTTCATTGAAAGATTGCAAGTGAGTTTAGATTTCTTAAAAAGTTTATTTGCTAAAAATGTATCTATGGATATTTTCAATGTAATTGCCCCTGGAACTCAATTTGAATATCTTGATTGTATCGTGAAATATAGTTTATGACTTTAAGCATAAACGTGCCTTCATCTGCGCAACAATTTAAAATACCATCTTGATAAAAGTTCCAGCTATCATTAATCTGATCAAGAACATCCATTTTATTGACGATAAGCTTTGTAACACCATTCATTTGGCAAGCTGTGTTAACTTCGTCGATATTTAGCCAGTCGATTTGTCTTGGTCGCCCTGTAGTGGCTCCGTATTCTTGACCAATCTCACGCAACTTTTCAAATCGTTCGTCATCTTTTTGGTATCCTTTAGCTCCAACATAGGTAGAATAACATTTGATAACCCCGACAACATCCCGTACTTGCTTAAAATTGAAACCATTGTTTAGTACCGCTCCTACTCCAGTGTTTGATGAAGTTACATAAGGATAATCACCAAAGTCAACATCAAGCCAGTAACCTTGAGCTCCTTCGGCTAAAAACTTCTTAGGTGATGAATGGATAAGGCTATGCATATCAACAAGATATGGTGCAAGTTCTGGAACATCTTTGGCACGAAGACCTGTGCGACCAACTTTGTCTTTATAACAAGGGCCATTTCCAGTACGAGTTGTTCCAATAGTAATATCTCTGGAATCTTCGTCAATATGATCAGGGGTAATTATATGTGCGTTTTCTGCTATTTTAAGGATTGATGTGTCAAACCCAAATCCTTCAAGATATTCAAGTTCGTCAAATAATTTTTGCGTATTGATAACACAACCATTACCGATGACACTAGGAATGCCATGCAGAATACCACAAGGAACAAGATGTGTAACAATTTTCTCTCCATTGAGGTAAATTGTATGACCAGCATTTCCTCCACCATTGAAGCGAAATACATAATCATAATCACCATACATAGCCATTTGATTGGCTATTTTTCCCTTACCTTCATCGCCATATTGCATGCCAATAACAACATCAACAACTGAATTATCCATGCATATATTCTACTTCAGTGTAGAAATATTTGCAACTATTCTTCTGGCTCGGGACTTTCTTTCTTTACTTTACTTTGAATTAATATAATTTCCTGCTGAGAATATGTTATGTATACTTCAGTGGCTTTTTTTCTAATTCTTGTAAGCGCATTATCAACACATTTTGGCGGAACTTGTAAAGAATTAGATATTTCTTTATATGATGAATTAAAACCATATTCTGTAAAAATATCTTCCTCTAATGGTGTCAACTTTTGCTTTAATAATTTTGATGTCTGCTCGTATTCTTCTCTAATGATAATATCTTCAACTAAATTGGTCTCTGGAGATTCATCAAAAGGATTCAATCTATCTGGGATAAAATCAGCTAAAGTTTGCAAGTTTCCATCATCACCCAAAATAATTGGTGCATCAAGAGAAATGGAGTCATTCAAAATAGAATTTTTCATTCTTTTAGCTGATGAAATTGCAGTTGCTAAATGTCTTTTGCAAACTAGATTTACACAAAAGTTTTTAAATGTAGTGTCTTTTGTTGGATCATATGAGTTGACAGCTTTGACAACTCCTAATCTAAGTTCTTGTAAGACATCATCTCTGTCTCCACCTAAAATAAAAAAGTGACTAGCAATTTTCTTTAAATCTGGCTCGACTAATTTGAGCAAGAAATTAAATGATCGCTTGTCACCTTTCTTTGCTTTCTTAACAATATTTACAATTCTAACTTCTTCTGTAGCCATTTTCCCCACTCTACGGCTACAAATCAACAAACAACTTTATTACTCTTTAGAAGCAATCAAATCAATAATTCTTAAGATTCCTGTTTGAACTATTAAATCTTCAGAAACGTTTTGCCGTATATTCTTTACAATTAATAAAAGGCCGTCCACCGTTTCTAGCATTATTGATGGTTTGTGTTGCATTAAAAACTCTATATCCTCTGCTCTGTCTTCTTGACTTACTTTGAGCAAACGATAAGAAATGCTTTCCATCAACAATCTGGCCATTTCATCTAAAATTGCAGATAGATCTCTACCTTCTAAATGACACGACTCTAGAATCGAATAAGACTTCCCTCTATTTTTACTATATATATTTTTTAGTAATTCAACAGAAAGTTGCCTTGGACTTCTACCTAATATATTTCGAACATTCTCCTCACTAACACCTATTGTGCTAATCTGTTCTAATATACTCAAAGCAGTTCTAACGCTTCCATTAGACTCTTTGACAATTAAATCTAAAGCTTTACTTTCTGAATCAATTAATTCTACTTTTACAATTTTTTCTAATATTTGTTTGCAGTTATTAACACTTAGCTTCTTTAATTGAAAGTGCTGGCATCTTGTTTTGATAGCTGGAAGAACTTTATTTGGATCTGTAGTGCAAAAAAAGAAAATGATATGGGCTGGTGGCTCTTCAACAATTTTTAAAAGAGAGTTCTGTGCCTGTGTAGTAAGCATATGGCATTCATCTAAAATAAAGATGCGATATTTACCATAAGCTGGCATTAATCTCATCTTTTCTGCAATGTTTTCTCTTACATTGTCAACACCATTATTTACTGCACAATTAACTTCAATCAAATCTCTATGTTTATCAGCCAATATCATCTTTGAAGAATTACTGTCAATATCAGGCTCAGAAGTTCCATCTTCTCTATTTTCGCAAAGCAAAGACATAGCCATCAAACGTGCTAATGATGTCTTGCCTGTACCTGGAGGGCCTGAAAATAAGTAAGCATGTTGTACTTGATTCTTTTCAATTTGTGCTTTTAAAACTTGGACTGTAAAATCACCAGAAAAGTCAGAAAATTGTTTAGGCCGATATTTATTATAGAAACTCATTAATTATCCTCTGGGTCTGGTGGTAATGGAATGGCTAGTGGATCTTTACTATCCAACAATGAAGGCAGTATACTATGATTCATGTAGTTTGCGCCATAATTGTTTTTGATAAAGTATTCTAAAATAAAAGCATAATCCTGAACTTCAAATTGTCTTATTGAGCCATCGTTCTGTGGACTAATTGAATACAAAGCAGCAAATAGAGCCCATTCTTTATGAGCCTTTGTAAGTTCTGCCCACTTTTCTTCATAAACCCCTAAACAATATATCTTCTTGTCTTGAACATCACCCAGTAGTAAATCTCTAACCCATTTTTGAGCAAGACCATTAACAACAATTGGCTTTGCTTTTTTGGGAGTAGGACCAACCATTTCAGCAAAATATATTTGTTCTAAATCTACGTAACCAATATATACGTAGTATCTTTCCTTAAGCTTTTCAGCAATTGATTTAATTTCTGGAGCTTCTAAAAACACAACATTATTCATAGCTTTACCCTCTCTTGTAAAGTATAATAGTTTCATGAAAAACTTTTTAGCAATAGATCTAGAGCTAAATAATAATGAAGAAAATAATCTTACTGAAAGAAAAATCATTCAAGTAGGAGTAGCAATTGGTAATGTACATCAGAAGCAATCTGAATACTATCTTGCTAAATGGTATATCGACCCACATGAACCAATTTATCCATTCATTACTAATTTAACTGGAATTACCGATGAAGACATTTTGACTTTAGCTGTATCTCATCAACAAGTGGCAAATGAAATTTCCGATTTGATAGATGAATATAGTTGCTACGTCAATCCTGTAACTTGGGGTGGTGGAGATGTTGAAGAGCTTAAAAAAGAGTTCAGCGACAGACATGTTGAGTTTAAGAAGTTTGGCAGAAGAGAAATTGATGTTAAAACATTAAATACATTTCTAATGCTTGCTCAAAATAAATCTACTACATCCAGCTTGAAATCAGCTATGGGCAGATTCAAAATGCAATTCCAAGGCACTCCACATAGAGCTGACATTGATGCTTCTAATACATTAGCTTTGTTTTTTGGACTCTTAAGAAGGCAAAGTAAATTAGAAGAGTTTGTTGAAAATGTAAGGCTGGTATAGAAAAAACCCATCGATTTCGATGGGTTTAAACTTTTATAAAGTGAGCTGTGTTACTGCAGCTACATGTCCACTTTGATCTCTAATTGCAGAAGGGCCTGTATCTACACAAAATACATCTTCACGATCAAATGGAACAAAATCCATTACTACTCTGCTTACGATGTAATAAACACCGTCTTCAGGATCTGGAAGGTTTGCAATTTTTTCAAAGTGAGTTTCTGCAATCGGAATACCTGCAACACTACCTATGATTCTTTGCTTTGTTTCAACACGGCAAGGAAGTTCAGACCTAAATAAAGTCCCATACCCTGAAATTGTAATGTCGTGTCCAATTAAGTTGACAAACTTTTTAAATTCTGGATACATTACTTTCCTGTGCTACCAAGTCCGCCCTTGCGAGTTTTGTTAGCAGTTTGTCCAAACTCACTAACTTCTACTAGTTCGTGCGCAGCTAACTTTGCTACGACCATTTGTGCAATTCGATCACCATCATTAATTGTGAAAGGAATCTTGTTATGGTTGAAAAGGATAACCTTAAGTTCGAAATCCTCTCCGTCACCAGAATAATCACAATCAATTGTTCCAGGTGTATTTAAAACAGTTACACCATGCTTTGCAGCCAGCCCAGAGCGTGGACGAATTTGAATTTCATATCCTTCAGGAATATTTACATTCAATCCAGTTGGAACAATTAAGCTATTATGAGGGTGAATCATCATCCCGCTTGTAAAATCTGGAATACAAGCACACAAATCATAACCTGCTGCTCCTTCAGTTGCCTTCTTAGGGATTACAGCCCCTTCACGAAATGCTTTAATCTCAACCTTTGCGACAATATCCATTAGATAGATTCCTTCATAATTTGTTCTGGAGATACTTCAGCTTGATTCAAATCAACAATTAATTTAATTGGATCAACTCTAGCTCTCAAATTAGTAGCAAAATTATATAACTCTCTTCCTTGAAGAATCCTTGACATTCCAGTAATTTCTTTTATGTCTTCTAAGCTTAAAGGAGATTGAAATATAGCTTGTGTTTCAACATCTTGCAATACTAGCCAAAGAGTTTTCTTAACCACAGGAACTTCTTCAGTCCCTTCGTCTTCTTTAACAACTGCATCGATAATTTTTACCATTCTCTCTTGCAGATTTTGATTTTCTTTAGCCATTTATTTCTCCAATTCATTATGCCACAAAACAACCTACTTGTAAAGAAAAAAGAGAGGATTTCTCCTCTCTTTTCATTTAACCAGAGCAAGATTCACAATCTGGATTATCCAACGAGCATACTGCAGAATTAAAATCATCGGGATTAAAATCTGGATTTATTTCAGGTTTGGGTGTCTCTACCACTAGTACTTTATCTAAAGATTGCATACCAGAAGTATCAATACCAAGACCTTTAATTGCAGAAGCTTTTGGTTTTGTTCTGAGATAGTACATACCTGTCTTAAGACCAAGCTTCCATCCATAGAAGTGAGCAGAAGAAAGTTTAGACATTGTAGGTTCAGCCATAAACATATTCAACGACTGACTTTGATCAATAAAGTAATTACGATCACGAGCCATCTCAAGAATAGATTTACCCTTCATCTCCCAAACTGTTTTATAAACTTCACGAATATCAGCTGGGATTTCTTCAATCTCTTGGACAGAGCCATTATTAATAAATAGCTTCATTCTGATATTGTCTGTCCAAAGACCATTGTTGACTAAATCTTCCACTAAATGCTTATTAACAATTGCATACTCACCAGAGAGTGTGTTTCTCTTGTAAAGGTTAGAAGTGAAAGGTTCAAAACATTCATTATTACCAAGGATTTGAGCTGTAGAAGCTGTCGGCATTGGTGCAACAAGTAATGAGTTTCTTAAACCAAATTCTTTGATTTCTGCTTTGAGGACATTGAAATCCCAAAGTCCTGAAAGATCGTTCTCATTAAGTCCCCATAGGTTATATTGTAATAAACCTTGAGATGCTGGAGATCCTTGGAAAGACGAATAAGCCCCATGAGTTTTAGCCAAATCCTTTGATGCAGTAAGAGCAGCAAAATAAATTGTTTCGAAAATATCTTGATTAAGCTTTCTTGCTTCATCAGATTCAAAAGCAATTCCCAGCATAGCAAATGTATCTGCTAGCCCTTGAACTCCCAAACCAATAGGTCGATGCTTGAAGTTTGAATTTTGAGTTTCTTCTGTTGGATAGAAGTTTACGTCAATTACTTGGTTAAGATTAACTGTAGCTTGATAAGTAACTTCATACAATTTTTGGAAATCAAATTTTCTTAGCTTCTTATCCTTTTCACGAACCTTGCCTGTAGGAATAACTACATAACGTGGAAGTGCAATAGAAGCAAGATTACAAACAGCAATCTCATTCTTGTCTGTGTATTCAAGGATTTCTGTACACAAATTAGAAGACTTGATTGTGCCAAGATTTTTTTGGTTGCTCTTATAATTGGCAGCATCCTTGTAAAGCATATAAGGTGTACCAGTTTCAATTTGGGATGTAAGAACCTTCTCCCAAAGTTCACGAGCTTTAACTGTCTTTAAACCCTTACCTTCTGCTTCATATTTCTCATAAAGCTCAGTGAAAGCTTTATTTTCAGGAGTGTCATATGCATCAATAAGACCAGGAACAGCTTCAGGAGAAAAGAGTGTCCAAACACCATCTTCTTCAACACGCTTCATGAACAAGTCAGGAATCCAAAGAGCAAGGAAAAGATCTCTTGTTCTCATTTCTTCTTTACCATGGTTCTTGCGGAGGTCTAAGAAATCAAAGACATCACCGTGCCAAGGCTCAAGGTAAACAGCAATTGAACCCTTACGCTTTCCACCACCCTGATCAACATATCTTGCGGTTTCATTAAAGACACGAAGCATAGGCACAATTCCATTAGACCAGCCATTTGTTCCCTTGATGTAGGAACCCTTGGCACGAATCTTATGAATATTTACACCAATACCACCTGCGGACTGAGAAATCTTTGCACAGTCAGAAAGTGTCTTGTAAATACCCGGAATCGAATCATCATCAATATCTAACAAGAAACAAGAAGACATTTGTGGTCTCTTTGTGCCTGAATTGAATAAAGTAGGAGTGGCATGGGTGAAGAGGCCTTGTGAAAGAAGATCATAGGTCTTTTGAACCATTTCAAGATTATCACGCCAAATACCAACAGAAACTCTCATGTACATTTGTTGAGGAGTTTCTGCAGGCTTACCATGACGTTGCAGAAGGTATGACTTTTCTAATGTCTTATATCCAAAATAATCAAAATTGAAATCACGATCATGCACAATCATTGCATTGAGTGCTGTAGCATTCTTTTCAATAATTGCATAGACTTCATCTGAAATCAATCCAGCTGGTTCATCATTAACTGGGTTGATGTATTCATAAAGTTCTTTTGCAACTGTTGAAAACTCTTTTGCAACATCTTTGTAAAGAGATGTAATTGTAATTCTAGCAGCCAACTTACCATAATCAGGGTGAGTTGTGATCATAGATGCTGCTGTTTCAGCACTGAGTTTATCAAGTTCACTGCTTGTTACACCATCATAAAGACCAGATATAACCTTTTGAGCAACCTGGAAATAATCTACATAATCTTCGTTTAATCCGTATGTTTGCTTACGGATTCTAGAAGAAATCTTGTCAAACTTTACTTGTTCGACTGTCCCGTCTCTTTTTACAACATTCATATTTGCTTACCTTAAAAATCTTCTTCAGTGGAGAATTGAATTGTGTCTGGCTTTGTGCCTACACCTTGCTTTGAATATTCACCAACACGCTTCTCAAAGAAGTTTGTTTTGTTTTCCATTGCAATATTCTTCATGAAATCAAATGGGTTTTCAGAATTATAGATTTTTCCTACGCCCAAGTCAATCAAAAGGCGGTCAGAAACATACTCTAAATATTGTTTCATCAAATCAGAATTCATTCCAATTAAAGATACAGGCAAAGCTTCAGTAATAAATTCTTTTTCAATTGTAAGAGCAGAATCAATAATTTCAATCAAACGCTCACGAGAAAGTTTGTTCTCAATGTGATGATTATAAAGATGAACTGCAAAATCTGTATGCAATCCCTCATCACGAGAAATCAACTCATTGGAGAAGGATAAACCTGGCATTAAACCACGCTTCTTTAACCAGAAAATTGAACAGAAAGATCCAGAGAAGAAAATGCCCTCAACAGCAGCAAAAGCAATTAGACGCTCAACAAATGATTCAGAGCTGATCCACTTAAGAGCCCATTCAGCTTTCTTTTGAACGGCTGGAACAGTATCAATTGCATTAAAAAGATGATTTTGTTCATCCTTGTCTTTAATGTATGTATCAATAAGCAAAGAATAAGTTTCTGAATGGATATTCTCCATCATAATTTGGAATCCATAGAAAAACTTCGCTTCTGTATATTGAACTTCAGAGACAAAGTTTTCTGCAAGGTTTTCATTTACAATTCCATCAGATGCAGCAAAGAATGCTAGTACATGCTTTACAAAGTGTTGTTCTCCTGCATTGAGCTTCTCCCAGTCTGCCAAATCTGAGGATAAATCAATTTCTTCAGCAGTCCAAAATGATGCTTGGGACTTCTTATAAAACTCCCAGATATCATGGTACTGAAGTGGAAACAAAACAAACCTATTCTTATTCTCTTCTAAAATCTTTTCCATTTTTGTCTTACTCTCTTAATTAAATAGTTCTTCGTGATCTAAGTCTCTTAATAATTTGATAATAGCTTTTATTTCTTTTCCGCTCATTCCATTATCAGAAAAATAGTTTTTAATTGCTTCATAAATCTCGTGATAATCCCTTTCGGTTTCTTCACTTATCATGTATGTAGCTTTCTTAACGGCACAACTGAGTATGGCGTTACCTTGATCATTATCTGTGCTAAATATATCATGATTATGATAATTGTCACGCACGAAAACACGAGAATTCACCAGTGATGAATCCCTGATCAACGTTGTCCATGGAGTGCCAGCAGCATATTTTTTATTCTGGTTTTCATTACTGTCAACCTTAAAAAAATCACTCGTAGAAATATCATCTGTGGCAAAATAATCTTCTAAAAATTGCCTTTTCTTTTTCTTCCAATCAGAGCTTTGCATACTTATAATTAATACTTTCTTTGTCGTTTGAGAGAGTAAGTTTATTACTTCCATCATCACAAGTAATTGACCACCAGACGTTATAATACCCTAAAATATCCAACACCTTTTGGCAATGAGGACATGGTTTTGCTAATCTAAACTCACCATTTCTGTTAATTCTTACGCTAATAATTTCAATATCTGCTTGCGGGTATTTATCTTTAATCTGATATATAGCATCACACTCAGCATGAATATATGGGTATTCTTTCCATTTTGCTATATTTAAAGATCTCCCAATTTGTAATGCTGTTCTAGATCCATCAGAAATATTATTTTTACCAATTGCAACAACTTTAGATTTTTTAATTGCAAACGCATAATGAAAAGAAGCCCTAGATTTATCCTGTTTCCATTCCTGGGACATTAATCTTAGGGCTCTTTTTACTGCTAATTCTTCCATATTATTCATTTGTAATTTAAGTTAACTTAAACTACAGAGTCGTTCTATGTTTGATTATAGCGCAAATTTGATGTTGATTGCAAATATTCTTGTGGAAATACCCTTTGCTTTTTTACCACCAATTTCAGCAGTGTATTCTGATTGACGGCAAACTAAAACAGAACCATTTGTCAAACTTTCAACTTCTCTTGAAGCTAGTCTAAAAGCACTCATAACAGCGTTTAAAGCTGTCGGGCCTACTGACAACACTCTAACATATTCATTCTCTTTAAGAACATGCAAAATGCTTCTAGAAAGGCCTACTGGATCTGTAGGACGCTTGCGGGGATCAGGGTCATTTGCATCTCCTCCCCTTGCACGTAAAGTCCTAGCGTCATTAAAACCTACTTTCTTTACTTCTGCGTCTTCAACTTTTGAAAAATCTTCCATTTTAATTCCTTTGATTATTCCAATCCAGCAAGTGACATTTTATCTTTTAAACCATCAATTGCATCATTAAACTCTTCGATAGAACAATTATACAAAGCTGCATCAAATTTTAAACTAGTAGATCCATTTAATATGTTTGAAAGGATTTTATTTTCAATTTCATTAAGATCCATGGACATTAAATTATTTAAATTATTTCTTTCTTGAACTTTATCATAATAACAGCCTTCGTCTCCATCTTCGTCTTCACCAGTGTAAATACTTAAAGCTCTTGGAGATACTGTTTGGTACCCTGGATAAGTTTCATTGAATCTTTGAAATAGAAGTGTAGAGTGCTTAGACAACATATGCTTTCTAATTGCATTATTAATCCCTACACGTTTACATTCAGCGCAATCTCCCGCACCGAAACATATTTCCTCTGGGTTAATTAAACAATTATATTGTCTGGGTAGTTTGTGAGATTTACAGAGTGGACAATTTGTTAGAGTTTCTATATTGTGTCCATTAATTTTCAATTGAGACCATAGTAAATCGATATGACTACTTCTCAAATGTGTTGATAGAGGATTGACCCATTTTTCACATATAGGGCATTTACATGAAGGGTTGCGCTTACCAGCATTGTCAGCTTTTACTAAATTAATATAATTGTGCTGTAATGCTCCAATAAAATAATTCTTAAACTCGCCTGTGCCATCGTATCTAGATATTTTTCTGGCATTTCTAGGTTTCCATGCTGATAAAACATTACAAAATATTCTTATATAATCTTGTTGAAAATCTTCCAATGCATCATATAAATAATGGTATTGGGTGTACCATTCTTGCAAGTGCATCATTGGGGGATACAGCTTTATAACTTTCTTGTAAGCATTATCTATAATTCTTACATTGCCACTTGCTAAAGCTTTTTGATAATTAAGAATAGCAAATTCTAGCTTTTCTTGATGACCTGTATAACTCTTTACATTCTTGTTTGGTTGAACTTCAGTTTCTTGCATAATAGACCTATAAGCCACATTAAATAAACTTAATGTGGCTATATTATAGTTTGCAACAATTAGAATGTAAATATAATTTATTTTACATGAGGTTTAATATCAACAGTTGTCAACGTCAAACTCTTTCTACCTTGCCAATCATCAATTGACATAGTGAATGCTAAATCAATCAAGGATCCTTCTTTTAAATGTTCAGCTAAATAGCCTTTTCTCCAAGCATTTACATTGATCCATTGTTTTGAGTCTGGATCAGAAACTTTTAATTTAAGATGTTTGCCACTTGTCAGAGTTTTAGCTTCTACAATTTTGAGTTTAGTACAGACAAAAATTGGAGTTTCATTTCCTGATCCAAATGGTGAGAGCCTAGTTAATTGACCAAAAACCTTCTCATTAATATCACCAGGTTCTATTCTTGAATCAAAATCAATGACTTTTACTTCTGATAACTGTCCAATAATGTCTGAAGCATATTCATTTAAAGCTTCTCTCATTGCAGGGATATTATCAATTGCAAGTTCAAAACCAGCAGCAAAAGCATGACCACCACATACAGTAGAACCATCTGATCTCTTCTTGAATAATGCCCAAGCCTTCTCAGACTTTAAAGCATTCAAAATATTGAAATCTCTTAATGATCTACAAGAACCTTTAGCATATCCATCATCTTTAAATGAACATACAAGAGTTGGCTTATTAAACTTTTCAACCAACTTACCAGCGATCAAACCTATCAATCCTGGGTGCCATTCTTTTTGACCAACAACAAGGATATAAGTGTTAGGCAGATCAAAGTTTTGTTCTACATAAGCAATAGCATCTTCGACAGCTTTTTCTTGCTCTAATTGTCTTTTTCTATTTGCATTATCGAGCTCTTTTGCCAGCTTTTCTGCTCTTGTTTGACTGGTTTCTAATAAGAGATCTAAAGCTGTTCCTGCATCAGCTAAACGTCCAATAGCATTAATTCTTGGGCCTAACTGAAAACCAATGCTGAACGTATCAACTTCTTTTACACCAGCAATTTTTAGTAACTGTTGGATGCCAGGTTTCGATGTGTTGGATAGCCTTTGACATCCGTAAGCAACCATAGCCTTATTTTCATCAAGCATAGGAGCAACGTCAGCAACAGTTCCTAAAGCTACATATTCAACCAATTCATCAATCATCTCTCTAACATCATAACCACGTTCTTTTGCTAGAGCTAACATGACTTTAAACGCAATTCCAACACCAGCAAGAGCATCAAAAGGATATCTTACAAAATCTTTATTGGAATCATTGGTAAATAAATGTCCTGGGTAATTTGGATCATCTCTATTAGGATTTACCACACCAATACAATCAGGAATTTTGCCATCTTCTGAAGGGTGGTGGTGATCTGTAATAATCAAATCTAGTCCACATGTTTTAGCATATTCAGCAGTTTCGAAAGCAACAATCCCACAGTCAACAGAAAATAATAATTGTGCTTCTGCCTTTATTGCTTCATCAACAGAATGTACTTTGATGTCATAACCGTCTTCCATTCTGTGAGGGACTTTGTATACAAGATTAGCTTTCATTTTGCGAAGAGCAGTAACTACCACTGATGTTGCAGTAATTCCGTCAACATCATAATCTCCCCAGACAAATATCTTCTCATTGTTATCTATAGCTTTATTCAAACGTGCTAAAACTGGTCGAATATCAGGGAGTAAGAATGGGTTTCGTAAAGCACTTATATCAGTCTTACAAAACTTCTCAACTTCTTTTACATCTTTCAAGCCTCTACCAGCAAGAATATTAGATATAGGTGTGGCTATTGATAAGTCTTCTGCCAATTGAGCTGAGACTTGTCTATCAAACTTTTTTAACTTCCAAACATTTTCAAATTCTTGCATTTTAACTCGCTAATATATTCAAATAAGGTGAATCACTGCTAAGCAATTCTTTGGTGGCATTTATTAGATTTTCTGGGCCGTATTCTATCACAAAATCATCAGGGTCACACTTTTCAGGTAGATATAAACTCTTCCCAATAAAATTGTTTTCTGAAAGTTTTTGAAATATCTTGTCAGTGGCTAATTTACCAGCTATATCTCCATCTAATAACAAAACAATTCTGTTGCAGTATCTATAAAGTAAAGCTAAATGAAAATCAGATAAAGCTGTTCCACATAAGGCAACAACATTATTTATGCCATTTTGTCTAAGAACCAAAACATCAAAATAACCCTCAACAATATAAACAAAATTACTTTCACGGATATATTCTTTTGCTTTATCTAAATTAAATAAATGCTTAGACTTTTGGTAGGGTTCATTTATCCACTTACCTTTCATCCATTTAGAAATCCTATCATCTGCTTTTGAAGGTTCGTAGCTGTAAGTGTCCCAGAAAGATTTTATAGTTAGTTCAATATAATCAGGTAATTGCCTCCCTGCTAAAGCTATCAATCTTCCATGAACATCTCTTATAGGGACAATTAATCTGCCTCTGAGCAATGGAAAAACATATCTAGAATATGGAGGGCAAAAACCCAAATCATTAGTTTCTAAATGACATAGATCAAGGTTTCTAGATTTAAGATATTTTTTAACAGTTTCATTTTCAGTCAATTCTCTTGCAAATTGATCAAAATTAGTAGATCTAGATAAATCTTCCATAGTTAATTCTACCATTCAAAAAAGAAGGTGCAGATTTCTCTACACCTCTTTTATTAAACTAGCTTTGCAATATCTTCTAAACTTAGTCCAACATCATCATCGTCATCATCATCTTCAAAAAGATCAGGATCAGATTCATCTGCTGGTGGGCCTTTAATAATTGCAGCCGTTAGATCTGCAAGAGGCTTGCCAATTACTTTAATTCTTCCACAGATGTATTCAAAAGCTGTGGCTGAATTGTCTCCACGAGTTCTCTTTTCAGGAGCTGGTTGTTTTTGAAGAAGTTTACAAAACTCATATGGATCTTTAGTTTCTAATACTTCACCAGTGTTAGGGCAGACATAGCTGAACTTCTTTCGAATTTCTTTAATGTATTCGAAACCCTTAGCCTTAGCCTTGAATAAAAACTCGTCTACTAGATTTGTTGTTTCATCATTAGTAAACATAATTTTGAACTCACCTATTTGACCAGGCTGTCCATATCGAGTTTTCATAACAACAACTTTGGATTTACCACCAATGATAACATCTTTGCCTTCAGCATCCTTTTTGGTTACTTGGCCAGCTGCACCATTAATTTTGTTAATCCACAGCCTCATATGGGTAAAGTAATTCATTGCATTACCACCTGTAGCTGTCTTTGCCATTGTTCCAGGCATAGCTCCAGCACCCATATAAAGTTGGTTGATTAAAACAACAATTGTTCCAGTTGATGCTGTTTTTGCAGTTAGATCTTTAGCTAACCTTTTGACAAATCTTGCATGAAGACCAATTGTCTGAACTTGTTCAAGAGTTTTAGCAAGTTCATCCTGAGGAATCATTGCCGAAATGGAGTCAACTACGATTAATCCATATTCTCCACTCTCAACAAAAAACTTTATCAACTCACCATACTTTTCAGCAGAGCCAACATTTTCAACAAGCAACAACTTGGAAATGTCAACTCCACAAGAAATTGCTCTTGGTGGATAATAGCTGTTCTCAATGTTAAAGAAAGCACAAGGCTTTCCTTTTTCCTGGGCTTGAGCAATTAGCTTATAAGCAAGCCAAGTCTTTCCTGATTGAGATTCACCGCAGAACTCTACCAAGGTTCCAGTAGGAATACCCATACCTTCACCCAAGATGGCATCAACCTCAAAAACACCAGTAGAAATAAATTCAGCTGGTTCTTGCTCTCCGTTTGTAACGGCTTTTTCATCAATTCCTAATGACTTGAGCTTTTGCTTTAAAAGCTTTTGGTGCTCATTAGAAACCATATTTAAATTGTCTGATTCGCTTTTTCTTGCCATTTTATTCCTTAAAAATCAGGATGGCCTGAGCCATCCTGATTGATTAAATTAAGACCAGCTGTCGATGTCATCTTCAGCATCAGCGTCTTCTTCAAAGACTGGTGCTGGCTTAGGAGCAGCTGCCTTCTTAACAGGCTTTACTGGCTCTTCTACATCTTCATCATCAAAAGTCTCAACCTTAGGAGGCTTAACCACAAATGTAGTGGTCTCAGGCTCTGAACGTGAGTATTCATTTGAATTAGCTGTTCTAATTGGCGTATGCTTGAAGATCTTTGAGAGATCGTAGCCATATGCAAAGTAGTCTTCCCATGGTGGCATAGATGGATCGCTCTTAGCTTCCTTTTCGTACTTAAAACGCTCAGTCTTAAGTTCATCAGCAGATGGCTCTCCAGCCTTACGAAGCATTTCAAGCATTTCGTCTGTAATCTTGATAGTCTTAACAGACGAAACATTTACTTCATATTCAACTGACTTAGGAGCTGGTTGACCAGTGGCATTTGCTGTAATTCTAACTGGGAAAGAATTACGAGTACCAAGGTGGAAAATGAAAGCATTGCGCTCATCTTCATCAAGGTCTTCCATATCCTTAAGGCGACCATTCTGCCACTTTGCCAATTCCTGGAAAATAGACTTGCCCTTCTTAAGGACCTTAGGCACCCAAGTGCCATCTTCTTGCTGCTCAAGACAATTTTGAGCAAACTGAAGTGAAGAGATATAACCCATCTTCTTCCAAGGGCATTGATCAGGATCATCATGACCAATTCGGGTCATAGACTTATTGATTTCAGCATCAGGAAAAGGTAGCTTCTGAGTCTTGCCCTTCTGACCTGGAACATAGACCTTGTCTTGATATTCAAGAAAAACTACAGGGTCACCAACGAGACGGAGCTTGCGCTCTACTTTAGGACTGTCTCTAACAGACAGATTAACAAGGATCTCTCCAAGCTTCGGGAATGACGATGAAGAAGTTGGTGGCTTCATATTCATCATCTGGGCAGTTGACATTCGTCTAAGCATTTTAATTTTCTCCAAGAGGGAGTACTATTGACTCCACTGTTTTAAGTTTATTGTATTTTTTGATATTTCGCAAGGACTAATTGAAATAATTTATAATCTATTATTTCGGGTTTTAATCCCTACTTGATCGGCTTTTCTGATCATACCTTTTGGGCCATCAGATTCAACAGCAGAGTTATAAAAATTACTCATACCTTCACTGTTGAAGTTTTGATTAATACGAGCAAGATTTTGTCTTTCACGCATTAATCTTTCCAATTGAACAGCACCGAAGTCAATGTTCTTTTGGACATTTTCAAGATATGTTAAGCATCTTTTAGCTACAGTTACCTTGTGCAAAAATGGCTGAACAGTAAAAGTAGCAATTGCATCTTTATCATGTTTTGGACCATTTGCCAACTTTACAGCCATTTCTTTTAACGATTTGTGAGCATTGGACAGTAATTCATGATGCGCATTTACTACATCAATCCACTGAACTAAATATGATCTATATTGTATCATTCTTGCATAAGACGTTGACAGCATATCGAAACTAAAATTATCATGTTTTGGAATTGAAAAATCCCAAGCATTCATTTCATTTTTTAATTTAGATTCAGTGAAAGCAGGAAGATTGCCAATTACTTGCTGCCACATTTCTACTTCTTCTTTAAACTTGTCTTCGTCAATTCCACTTAAACGATTGACAATATTATGTGAAAAGCTATCTGCACTTATATCAAAAGGATCGTTTTGTGGAGCCCATTCAATATCAGCTAGAAGTAAATGTGAGTCATTATTCTCTTCTATTTCATCATCAAAAAAATCGCTCATAATATTCCTCAATCAAATAAGTCATCAGAAATTAAACTTTTGATATTGCCTCTAAGTTTGATTGGTTGACGAACTCTATTTGTTCTAGTTCTCTCAATTATAACATCACTTTCATCAATTTGAAATGCTTCTGTTAAAGAAATAGCTGGCTTAAATTTCTTTTTAGCCTCTCTAGCAATTCTTTTATCTTCTTCACTTCTTTCTGCTACAAGAGAGTCGTAGTATTCCATAAAGTCTTCAACTAATTCATATCCATGAGAGTCTGGAAGGCAATACAGTGCTCCTGAAAAAGCTAAAGCATCTACCATACCTCTGTTAGGTCTAGCTCTCATGCAAAGGTCTTTACAGTCAACATACGGCTGATGGATGATTATATCTTCTGCTCTTGCTCCCACTCCCTTGATTGAAGATAAAGGAAGCATAATTTCATTATTACTATTTACAAGAGTTATCAATCCAGATTCATTTACATTTGCATTTTTGATAACAATTCTTTCCATGGAGCATTCTTTTTTAAGCATAGCAACTTTATCTTCATCATCTTTTGCCAGATGAATACAAGTAGCTAACCACTCATGAGGATAATAATAACGAAGCCAAGCAGTCCAGAAAGACAGAATTGCATATGAACAAGCATGAGATCTATTAAAAGCATAACCTACGAACTTAGACATCAAGCTCAAAACAGAATCTACTGCCTTTTCATCAACGCCCCTGGCTAATGACTTTTGTTTAAATAAATCAGTTACTTCAGCAAATAATTTGTCATTCTTTTTAGAAATAGCCTTACGAAGTTTATCTACTTCGTTATGATCGAATCCAGCCATATCACGAGCTAATTGCATTCCTTGTTCTTGATAAACCATAATGCTGTATGTAACTTCTAGGTGCTTTTTGACAATTGGATCAACATAATGAACTGCAGATGGATTCATTTTGCCTTCAGCATATGTGTCAATGTATTCTAACGGTCCTGGTCTATACAAAGAAACAACAGCGATTAAGTCTTCCATGCTTGATGCGTTTACTTTCCTAAGAGCATCTTGCATACCTCTTGAAGCAAATTGAAAGACAGAAGCAGTTTTGCCTTTAGCATAAATATTTTTGTAAATCTTTGGATCTTCTAAATCGATATCCTTTCTTACATCAATATCAACGCCTCTGCGCTCTTTAATCATTTTAATGGTATTGGCAATTTGTGTGAAGGTGTTAAGTCCAAGGTAGTCATATTTTACTAAACCTACCCTTTCAACATTAAACATATCAAAGCCAGAACACAAGTTGCCTTTAGAGTTTTCAATTGGAGCATGTTGACTTACAGGGTCTCCACAAATAATTACACCAGCAGCATGAACAGAGAAGTTAGAAATAGTGCCAACAAGTTTTTTAGCAATGTCAATTTCTTCTTTCCAGAATCTATAGTGGTTAGCAAATTCAGAACTATCTTTAAGCGCAGTATCAATTGTAATATCAGGAACCTTAGGAATAGAGCCAGACACTTTTAAAGCTTCATGATGTACTTGTGATCCATATTTTTCAATAAATCTTTCAGATGTCTTTAAAGCACCAACAACTGCTGCTTTTGCACCATATGTACCCCAAGCACCAATTTGAGCAACATGATCAGCTCCAAATCTTCCCACAGCCCAATCAATAACTTCAGATCTACGTGAAGCATCAATATCAGTATCAACGTCAGGAAGAGTTGCTACCTTGGATATAATTAACTCACCTTCTGGCTCTTTTTCGCAAATGCCTAATATATGAGCAGTCCAAAGATTACTGTCATTATGCTTTGATTTAATTCCCTTATTAGCCAAGTCGCAAATATATGATGCCAGACCTTGATTTTCTAAAACCCAAATCTCTTTTAATATATCTGGCTCATGTTTTGCATATTCAGGATTCTCACTAAGCCAAGTTTTGCATGCTTTCGTAATTGCTTTTGAATATGCAACTTGATCTTGCTTACCATTATCTGCCAGCCACATTTTTGATGGATAGTCATAGATATCGATTTGATATTGAGTTCCACGACCAGGATTCAAAAAGCGCTCAAACATCAAGTTCCATCGAATTGGATCAACAGAAGAAACATCTAAACAATAATTTACTAGCGAACCAACTCCAGATCCACGAATCCCATAGTAGATATTTTGGGACTTCATAAAAGCGACCATTTCGTTTTGGATAAGGAAGTAGTCAGTTACACCCATGTACCAGATCTGAGATAATTCAGACCTGAGCCTTTTCATATATTCTTTGTTTTTATCAAGGCCAAGATTCTTTAAACCAGAAAATGCACGATAGGCTAAATATGCTTCATTTGCACTGTTATAAGCTAAATTGCTCTTCCAAAATGTCTTAAACTCTGGGTCATTAATTGGAATGTTTGCTTTAGGAAGAATGTGTTCTACATCTATCTTGAAGAAATCATCTACCATTTCTGAAATAAGAACACTATTTTTAAGTGCTGCAGGAACGGTGGAAAAAATCTTATTCATTTCCTCATAAGATTTTAGCCAGAATTGATGTGTACCATAAGCTTCTTTCTTGCCATTCTTTTTTGCAACACCTGAAGAAGCTTCTCTCTGATCTCTCATTTGAATTAAGACATCATGTAATCTCCAGTCAAGCTTATCTAAATAGTGAACATCATTAGAAGCACATAGGGGGATATCGTATTTATTAGCTATATCAATTAAATGGTTTAGGTTATTCTTTTGCTCATCAATTCCATGATATTGAAGCTCCATGAAGTATCTATCACCAAAGACATTCTTAAATCTTTGCGCAACATTTTCAGCATGTTCTATATCTTGCTTCATTAATGCTTGGTTTACTTCAGAAGCTAAACAACCTGAAAGGGCTATAACACCTTCCGAATGCTCTTGAATACATCCCCAATCAACACGAGGAGAGTAATAGAATGCATTTGGATCATTGCCAAGAGCTGAAAGTGCAAGAAGATTTCTATAGCCAGTTTCATTCTGTGCTAAAAGTGTAAGATGGTTTAATTTTCGTCTCTTACCATCTTCAGTTTTAGACTTATCAAATCTATCTTCACAGGTATAGACTTCAATTCCAATGATAGGCTTAATTGCAGCTACATTGTCAATAGGGTTTCTGCAGCCATTAACAAACTCTACTGTTCCAGACATTTTTCCATGGTCAGTAATAGCAGTAGCACGAAAACCCATTTCTCTTGCTTTTTTGGCATAATTTGTAGGGGATGGCAAAGCATCTTGAACCGAGAAATGGGTATGGGCATGTAAATGCACAAAGTCTTTATTTGAACTACACATTTTAACTCCTTACTAGCGCCATCAAAGATAGTCATTCACTAGTTGTTTTAAATGGTTCTTAATTTTATTAAGTTTTTAGAATCTGAAGTTTTCCATTCAGTATTCTTGTGTTTATGATACCTTGCTGGAAGTAAAAGTTCAAAGTTCTTCTGAACTGTTTTACTCAATATATCAGGTCGGCATTTAAGTGGTAATCTATCAAAATCTTTAATTATATAAGAATTAGGCAGTTGCTTTATCATAAAATAATTGTTGTCAATCTTTTGAATTTTGTATGCAACTGAATTATCTTGAATTGATTTAGATGCCATAACCCCAAGAATATTTTTAGACACGGAAACTTTTTCAGTGTTAGTTTTATATTCTAAAAATGCACACTCTTTAATTGCATTTCTTACTGTATTTTCACTCTGTCCTACATTTTCTTGAATTGAGGCTAAGCTAATTGGTCTCTGGTCTACATACCGACCTGCAACACAACCAATAAGAAGATTTTTGATATTTTTGCTATTCTTATATCCATTTGCATTGAAATAAGTGAATGGAATAACAACAGGTTCAGAACGAGCAATTTTTGGAGAAAGCCTTAGTACTATCTGCTTGAAACTGAATAAACCAACAGTTTTGCAGCCATTTTTACCTTTAGGCTCTCTCCAATATTTACCAATGCCCTTATTAATTTTTGAATAGGCGTAAGTGCTTTTCAATCCTAATACTTTTTCACAAAGCTTTAAGATATCACCCATCCATATAATTCCAGAGCCAGAAGAATCTATTTTTTTAAGAATACTCCAGATAATAAAAATATCTGATTCATTATTCTTTAAAGCTTCTGCAGCAAGTTCTGGATAAAGTATTAAACAATTACAAGTCTGAATTCTCATTTTGCACTAAGTTCCAAACGTAAGCCAAGCGTTCAATCTCTCGTTCCGCTCCAGCTCTTACTAGGAACTTAACTATATCAGATTCACTTAAGTTAGGGTAGGCATTTGAAAGTAAAGATTTTGCAAAGTAAAATCTTTTAGCACCTTTACCAGTTAAAATTACATTGACAGCCACTTCTTTGGGGCAGTTTTCCATTGCCTTACTTAACTGTTCTGTTATCTCTGAAACTGGTGGCTTTTCCCAAATATCTTTTTCATCCATTTTGTAATCTTTCTTTTATCTTTCTATTTAGATTTTTCCAAATGATGTTTAATTTCTTATCATCATTTACTAGCATTGCATCATCCACAGCTTTATAAATAGATTCTGACCATTTTAATTGCTTTGGGGCATATTCCACATTATTCTCAAAGTTTTTAATTCTTTGAGCAATTGAAAATAAAAACCTTACTTCACTCATACCACCAGGCAAATTAGTTTCTAAAGATCTATTCAAGAACTCATCAATGGAAAGATTGATTTCCTTGAGTGTTTGCTTCATTCCCAATTCTGAAGTTTCTGTTTCTATTCCAGAGTAAACACATAACTTTTGAATAGTCTCGTAAAAATTTAAGCCTTCTACATTTTGAATTAGATTGACTATATTTCCACTAGCACCACAAGCAAAACAATTATAAAAATTACCCTCAGTATTTATTCCAAAAGAAGGGCTTGAGTCATTGTGGTTAGGCATCAAACAATTTGTCTTTACCCATCCATTACCAGATGGATACAACATAAGATCATATTCATCCTCAACAAACTCAGCCATATTTACTTCTTCAATAAGCTGATTAATAAGGGCTTTGGAAAATTTCTTCCTAAGCCCTGTTTCTTCTTTAAAGTGTGATGAATATACTTTTTTCATCAAAGACTCCAGCTAGAAAGATCAAGCTCCATATCTACGCTGGTGTCAATTTGAGGTATTTCTTCATCTTCTTCAATTGATGTTGGCAATTCTTCTACAGGCACAGAAGGCATTGCATTTCTCTTGGGAGGAGTGCTATCTTTTGTAGAACTTACTGGAAGACCATTAGACATAGCATGCATAGCTAAAATCTGCAGTTGTTCTTCTTCTGCAAGCTCTCTTACCTTATTATATTCTGGTTCCATTCTTACAGGGAACGGAGTAAAATAAGCGTCTCTCATTTTGACAGGGTGAAAAATACAATATCCTTGCTCTTTATTAGGTTCCATAGCAATTGCATAAGTACAAAGGTGCATCAATACTTGCCCACCTGAAACTGCTGCTTGATCGTAAGACATAAACTTATTAGCTTCTTTTGCCTTACGTGCATCTCTAATTGTTTCACGGTTAATCTGCTGCGCTGTAATGATTGGAATATTATATCTCTTGGCCATTTTGAATAACTCTTGCACTGCTTTAGATTGTAATTCATAATCTTTAGCATTTTGAGGAGCATTACGTACGGTCATGTTTCCTATATAGTCAACAACAAGAAGATCTGGTTTACCCTTTGTAGCAATTAAATCTCTTATTCTAGAATCAATATAATCTGGAGTAGGATCTTCCATATTGACATCATATTCAAAATATGGGCCATCCTTTTTAGACTGCATCTTTTCTATAAGTTTATTTAATTCTTGTTTACTCAATTCTACATTTTTAAGTTGGTTGTAAGGTATTTCATATTGCAGAGAGATATGCCTCAACATACAAAGCCAAGAGTTCATTTCAAAAGACATGTAAAGTACATTCTTCTTTGCCACTGTATTTGCATGAACAGCAGCATTTAGAAGCATTACAGACTTACCACCAGAAGAAGGAGCTAAGAATACGATAATTTGTCCTGGTAAGAATCCAAAAGTTCTCTTGTCAATATTCTCTAATCCGCAAGGTATTCCGTGAAACAATTCTGGTTGTTGAACTCTTTTGATATATTCTTCTTTAAAATATTCAGCAGATTCAGAAACGTCAATATTATGAATGTCAGATGCAAACTCATTCATCTGTTCATTAATTTTTTCTAATTTTTCTTGGATAATATTTACTGCACCAGAAACTCCAGTGGTTTCTAATTCGTTGAGACCGTCAGCAAACATATCTTTTAATATTCTCAAACAATGTCTATTTTTGATTTGATGTATGACTTCATGTAAATTGTTTGGGTCTGTGTCAATACTTTCAATATCTGCCCATAAAGTCATCAATCTGCCTCTGCCTTTGTCTGGGATTGCTTCTTCTACAATCTTAGACTCCAGGACAAATGAGGTAAATAAAGATCCACCACTTGCTTTGTAATAATCTTTGATGTAAGTGAAAATCTTCTTAGTCATGGAGTTTTTGTAATTGCCTTCAACAAATACAAAATGTTCTTCACTTACTCCAGATGTTAAGGATTTTTCTATAGCCTTTGCATCACTTACAAGATGGGCTAATAAAGTAATTTCAAAATCTTCTTGATTGTTTTTCATGTTAATTACCTTATAGTTTGCGGGAGACGAATTATCAAGCAATGTCTAAGCAAAGATTGCCAACCCGAGCCTGCTTTTATATTAAATTGAGAGCCATTAGAAAAAAGCATAAATGGTTTGCCAGAGTTTATTCTTGCCTTACATAATCTATCTAATTGCATATAGAAATAAGGAGCAAAGTATGGGTAATCTTCTATTCCGTCAATTACTACAAAATCATAAGTTTTGAATTTTTCTACTATAGCTTCAGTTTGTTCTTTGTTATTAAAATCGCCTAGTGTTTGACAAAGTTCTGACCAATCAAAATATTTAGCATTCATATTTAATTTTATTGCTTCTTTAACCATAACTGAGGCAATAAAAGTTTTTCCTGAACCAACACCACCTTCAAATAGTAAAGAGTGTAATTTGGTTGATTCTCTTTCTGAATGCTTTAAATTAGGAAGATGTCCGTTTACTATGTTTGAAAATTGTTTCACATAGAATGATAAAAGAATATTTACCTTTTCACTGGCTCTCTTTTGTGGTCCTAAATCATTACCTAAAGAATCTGCGTTCGTGTTCCAATCTAACAATTCTTTAGATATGTAAGCTTGCGGTATGTCAGCAACAGCATACATTGATTCCCAAAATCTTTTCTTAGTGCATGAACAGAGCGTAGCCTTGCCAAATGAGTTAATTACATGGCCTAAATAATCACAAGACTCGCACCCTTCACCTGATTGTTTTCTAACTCTCTTTGCTGATTCTTTTAAATCTTTGACAGTGATATTCATAGATTTTAGAAAATCGTCTTCGGTAGTTTGTTTCTCTGTCATAAATCTTCTTCTTCTTTCGGAATCCTTGATATCATGTATTTCTTTAGTTTACCAGAATTTGATGCATTCCTGGCTCTTTCAGAAGCCCATAATTTCAACGAATCTATCTCTTCTTTCATTGTAACAGCCAAGGGTACAATTTCATTTAGAGATTCCACTATATCATCTGTATTGAACTCTCTGCTTTCATTAAAAGCTTCATACATAGCGGATACAATAGCAGCTTCAATCTCAGCACCAGTAAAGTTGTGAGATTCTTCTGCCAATGTTGAAAGATCGAATTTGTTTATGTCTCTTTTTCGTTTATTTAAGTGAATATTAAAAATTACTTCACGTTCTGCGGAGCTTGGAAGATCAACAAAAAATATTTCATCAAATCTTCCCTTTCTCATTAATTCAGGTGGTAAATTGGATATATCGTTTGCTGTAGCGACAATGAAAACAGGAGATTGATTTTCCTGCATCCAAGTTAGCCAGGATCCCAAAACTCTAGATGTAGTGCCACCATCAGAAACAGAACTAGACCTAGAACCTGACATACCCTTATCAATTTCATCTAACCATAAAATACAAGGGGCAACAGATTCAGCAACTTTAAAAACCTGTCTCATATTATTTTCAGAACTACCAACAATTCCTGAAAACACTTTGCCCATATCAAGTTTAAGAAGAGGGAAGTTCCAAAAGCTGCTAACACCTCTGGCAAATAAAGATTTACCAGCACCTTGAATACCAACAAGAAGAATGCCTTTAGGATTAGGAGGTAAACCATAATCAACTGCTTCTTTTGTGAATGCTTTGGTTCTTTTATATAACCAATCTTTTAATTCGTTTAGACCACCAATGTTTTCAAGGTTTTCATTCACTTCAATCCAATCTAAAAGACCAGATTTTCTAATGATATCTCTCTTTTGGTGAGATATTGCTTCAGGATCTAAAGACGTGTGTTTTATCATGCAATAGGTACATACTTGCTCACATTCATTTAAAGTCAAACCTCTGAATGAATTGACAATATGTTCTAATTCATCTTTAGAATATTTTGTTTTAAACTTCTCTGCTAAATCTTTTCTTTGTGAAGCTTTGTCTAATAAATCTTTAATTTTAGATTCGATATGTTCTTTTTCAGGTAGGGGAATATCGATAACACTAATATATTTATCTAGCTCATTAGGAAGATCAAAACTCTGAGAAATAATTATAAGAGCTTTGTTTTTAGTAACACATTTTTGAGCTATATTCTTAATGTTTCTAATCAATCTATACTCTATTTGACCTTGAGTATGCTGATTGCCAAAATACTTAGAAAAATCTTTAAGAACTAGTAGTAAAAAATTGTCTTTTGGTATTTCTAGATTATCAAACCAAGTCAATACTTCTAGTTGGTCCATAATGCGGTCATTCTCTTTTACAGGCAAGAATGCGCTATTTGTTGATTGTAAACCTGATATTAAATCCCAAGTTATAAGATCCCATTTATGATCAGGTTTAGAGCAAATTTGTTTAATGCCATCTTCAATTCTTTGCTCTTCAGGCGTGGTTAGGTAAAGGATGGGACGTTTTGACCTCAAGAACCAGTCAATTTCACGTAAAGTTTTTCTAAACGTGGATATTTCTAGTTGTTGATTCTTGAGGTCATTTTCTATCATTTAGTCCCTTTTGATTAATCTTTGATATTCTGATAATGGTTTTCCAGAATAGTCCTTTTCTCTCCACCAATTCTCTTTAGCATACGACTTTGTAAACTTTTCAAATTTCAATCGCCAATCTAAAAAACTAAACTCTTGTGGATAAGGGGACTTCATTACAGACTTTTGAAGAACCAATCCAATCTTTTCTTTAGATGAGAGGTCTCCTTGGGCAAGCTTGTTTAAAAAGTTTTCAATACCTTTTTGAACAACTTCAGGGCTAAAACCTCTTATTTGAATAAAGTAAGTTGAAGCAATTGGAATGCCAAATCTTATGTAGATTTCGCTTGCCTTACCCTCTTCATCTGCAAGTTTAATATCTTCAAGAATTGTAGATTCAAAATATGATCTATCAATGCTATTTTCCTCTACCTTAGGCATAACTTCCTCTTGATAAAAGTGATTTAGATAGTTTTTGATAGTAGTTGGCAAAAAATAACCACTTTTCTTAATTATTGACTGTGAATTTTCAAAACTCCAATCAATAAAGCGTTTGGTCCATTCTTGCTTTTGAAGTCCATTAGATGACATAAACTTGCCAATTTCATTGAAAATGCTATTGTCCGAAGCATAGGTTTTCTTGTAATACCCATTGTTCTGCTTATAATAACAATCAGCAAAATAGTCAACAAAAGATTTAGCTGTCCAAAGAGTTACATCGTCAGACAAAGTATTATCTTTTTTATCTTCAGGGTTTAGAACAATTTTCTTCTTTCTCTTATTTGAGTTAAAAGGATTGGAAAGCTCTGATTGCAAGGGAACAGGAGTTGACATAATCCTATTTACAATTGCATAAGCTTGATCTTCTTCTATTTTACGCCTCATCTTCGTCCTCGCTAATATCATAAGTAGCAGTATAATTTTCTATAATTTCTTGATAGGTAACTTCATTTGCACGAGCTACTCCATCAATTTTGTCTAGCTTTATGATCTTATCAGCATATTTACCAAAGATGTCAGCTTTGTGAGTAATAAAAATAGATTGTCTCTTAGTTGCTTTTAAATATTCAACTAGAGATTGGTTTAGTAAGTCAATCTTAAAGTCAGATGAAACCATGGAAAATTGTTCATCCATGACTAAAGGCTGTGGGGCATCTTCTAGTTCTAAAGCAGCTAGTCTAATACCAAAGCCTGCTACTTGTTGTAATCCTCCACCAGTGCCTTTTTTTAGAGAAGATGCAAACTCTTCTCCTTCGTATGGGCTAATTATAAGAGGGGTAAGCTTATCAAAAGTTACTCCCTCTTCGGAAAAAACAAACTTATGATCAACTCCATAAATCTGCTGAATGAATTTGTTAGTTATATTCTCAATAGATGTGACAATATTAACTCTTCTTTCAGATGAGATTTTTTTAAGTAAATCCATGGAGCTTGAGTTCATTTTACTCATATCAGAAATTTCTTTGAGTTTGTCTTTATAGTCCTCAATACTTTTCTGAATAGTGTTTCTAACTCCACGCTTCTCTAGTAATTCATTTTTGCGTAAAACATTATCACGCTTATTTGAAATGTAATCACTCATCTTTATTGTCTAACTTTTCCAAATTGTTTTTAATAATTTCAGCATTCTCATTAAACTCAGTTCTCAAATCTTCGATTCTGCTTAGAAGATTTGCTGGATCTAAATTGTATTCAGCTTTAAGCTTTTCTGACAATTTTGTGATCTCTTCTCTAATCTTGATTATTTCCTGATTTCTAGTTTCAATAGACCCTTCAGTCTTTGACTTTCGTTTCTGTAAATTATCAATAAACTTTAAGTTTTCATTATATTGTTCATGAATAGTCATCATACTTTCTCCGCATTTAATTTATTTAAAGCCCTACATGCATTTTCAACAATGTCGATATCAAGGTTCATTTCTATGCCTGTACTTTTAACTTGATCAATAGGGTCTTGTAAGTATGCCATTTTGTCAAAGTTAAATTCAACTAATGATTTGGTAAAAGCTTTAATTTCTTCTTTAATTGCCTTAATTTCTTCTCGTTTTTCCAAATCAAAAATAAGCTCATATGATTGTGCTGTGTAAACATCTTGATATTTCACATCCAAATAAGTGCCATCCAAATCATAATCTACAATAGCAACCTTAACTTTTTTATTAGCATCATCACTTTTAAAGTTTCTTCTGCTTAAACTTCCTGGATTAACAAATCTTGTATTGTCATCTCTCATAGAATCCATTTCAAAATGAAAATGACCAGATGCTATCAATCTTGTTTTTGGGTTGACAGCAAAGCTATCAACAAGTATAGCATCGACAACGAAAGGAGTAGGCTCATTAGCAATGTAAGCATGGGCACAAACAATAGGATAATCATAGTCTTTGAAAATACCGTCTGAAATAGTTTTCTCAATTCTACCATTCCAGTGTTCAAAAACTAATCCTAATTCAGGCACTTCTTTAACATATTCAACACACCCAGAAACAATCAATGTCCAAAATGAAGATTTGTCTAAATTGGACATTGTATTGTCTATATCGTGATTTCCAAGAAGGGTGTATTTTTTGAAAGGCCAAGGCTCTCCATAATCATTTTTATTTAAAGTTTGAATAAGCTTTGATGTAACTTCTGCGTTAACTTGTATTCTGTCAAACATATCACCAAGAAAAACAATTGCATCGCATTTGTTCTCTTCTGCAATCATCAATGTGCATTTTAAATCTGCCAATGATGCTTCCATATAATTATCAAGCCTGCTTCCTGGTTGCTTATTATCTATATGTGGGTCGCCTACTATGCAAATCTTTTTATGCATTATTCTTCCTCTGTCCACATGTATCACAGAACTCTAATTTTTTTGATAATTCTTCGTTTTCACTTTCGTATTGCTGAATCTCAATTTCTATACTGTCAATTAGAGCTTCATCAGATTCTTGAAGTTGGGTTAAAGAATCAACACCTTCATTCTTATCAATCAAATCTGTGTTTAAATTATCAAGAGCCTTTATCAATAGAAAAGTTTTTCTTAGTCCATCCCATATACTTAAAAAGTCTGTTGAGATTAAGTACCCATCTTTGTCATTTTCAAGCTCTAATACGTTTATTTTTTCATTGTTAGATTCAATTTGTTTATGTATTTTTAGTAAATCATCAATTGAAGATGTGATTGTGATATAGTCATCTAAGTTATCAAGTTCATTTAAAAACTTTTGGTCATTATCATTCTCTGTCTTAAGATCTTTGATTCTTTTCTTTAGTGCAATTGCATCTTCTCTGATTTTTGATAAATTGGTGATTGTGTTTTCTATATCATCGTTAATTTCAATAAGTTTGTCATTGTCTTCAACAATTTTAATTTGATCATCTAAACCAGAATACTTTTCTAATTCTGTTTCAAGCTTTCCAATTTCAGTTTCATTAGATTTGATAGTTGATGAATATGAGTTATTTTCTGACTTTAAAATTTTGACAGCATTGTCATAGTCAGCAGATTTTATAAGACGAGCAAAAACTTCTGGGATTTTTGTACTTGTCAGCGATATCAAAAATGGCGCTTGGGATTGATCAACAAACGCCAATGAACCTAATTCTTCATCATAAGAAGGGTCGCCTAAAAAGTCAGTTACAAATTGGTCGTATGCTTTATCAGCCTTTAGCTTTTCATATATCAATTCATCTTTATCATTGTAAATATGAATTGAGTTTTTATCACCTTTATGACCGCTTTTTATTCTGACTAATTTTGTTCCATCATAAAAATGAACAGTAATTTTACAGAAAGATGCCTTGTGAGAAACATAGGAAGGATCAAAACTTCCATGCCCCTTTTTACCAAAGTTAAAGATGAAGTCAATTGCTCGCCAGATTGCAGTTTTTCCAGCATTATTAGTGCCAGTAATTACATTGAAACCTTCTGAAAGATTTAGTTTTAAATACTTATGAGATTGAAAGTTCTCTAACTCTAATGTTTTAATAAACTTGGTAGGTCTTTTAAGCTTCATACAGGATCACCTAACATTATTGTATCGATTACAGATCCAAAATGCAAGCTCAGGAAGTCTATTTTAGAATTGTTTTTCTTATGTTCAAAATTGTCTTTGTTTAAAAAATCAACTTTATATATTTCACAATCATTTAAAATTATTAAGTTTGATTTCATTTGGCAGCATGATTGTTTTAAATCTTGTCCTTGATAAAAATGCTTACAAGATGCACAAGAAAAGTCTTTGGATTTAAAATAAAATTGACAAAGCATATCTTCATGAAAATCATCTGTAATTTTTCTAAATCTTAAGTATATGTGACCATTTAAATCTTGAACCAGAGAACAAACCCTTGGATGATGAATGCCATTGACACTTATTGATAATTGTTGGCTAATCTTAACAGTATATATATTCGAATAAGAAAATCCAAATGTACTTTTTTGATATGCTTTACCAATATTGCAATAAACCATATCATCTATTATTTTTGTTTTTTCAAATTCTGGATACATAAGGACTTTGTTCAACTCTCGTATAAATTATAAGTATGATCATCAAAATTGACAAGGATATGTTGTTAGTCGAATTATATGAGCTAAGGTCTTTAGTTACTGACACATCTGTTCAAACTGAAGAAACTATGCAAGCTAGAAAAAAGCTAGATGAAATTGTCAATTTAATATCACTAGCACCAAGTGCAGAAAACAATCAATCATTCCCGAAAATTAGTATACGTGGCTCAAAAAGATGAAAGAAATTATATATAAAATTAAAGAACTAGAAAAGCTAGGATATTTTAAGTTAGCTGATAAATTAGATTCTGAATTAATTAAAATTGCTCAAATACTGCCAAAATCTTTATTGAGATCTAATTTCACATTACCTACAGTTATTGATAATAATGACCCATTAAACACATTTGAAACAGCTCAAATTAGAAATATGTTAAAGCAAAAGAAATCAGATTCTGCAGATGATACTAATGTTCTTTCACCAGGGGTTCAAAATAATCAAAACCAAAGCACTGTAGAAAAAAAATTAAATGATCTTCTTGGTAAATATTTAGCACTTGACAAAAAAACTAAAAATACTATGGATAAGATTCCACCAATTATTTCTGCTAATGAAGATCAAAGTGCTGACATTGATACAAATACCCAAGATATTATGAATTTAAAAACGAAGATTGGAAATACAGAAAGCGTAGAGGAAGAAGAGCCAACATTATGACACAATCAAGATTAGATTCCTTATTAGAAAATGCAAAAAATAATGAAACTACTCTTTCTGAAGTAACTGAAATAGTGGGTTCAGTTTTACTATCAAATTCAAAACATTCAAAAGATATAAAAGAACTACTTACAAGAATTATTACCAAGTTAGAAAGTATAGAACAAAGAGTTAATTTTTTATATGAAAACAACTCACCCGTCTTTGCTGCGGTTTTAGAAGATGAAAAGGAGGACTAAAAAGTCCTCCTTTTTTATTGTGCAGTATCAGCTAAACTTAATTTTACTTTAAACGGCTGGTCTGTCTCGTAACTAGCAAATAAATTAGTTGATATTTGGTATACATTGCTACTTCCCGTGTATGGACATTTAATTACATACTCGCCTTGGTCGTCAATAAATACCTCACCTGTCTGATATTCTTTTTTAATTTTCTTTACAGGTTCACCGTCTTCATTGTAAAGAGTAGAACTTGTAGAATCGTAATCAGAATCAATTAAGCCTAAAGCACGTTTGCCTTCGTCAGTAAAAGCTTCATCGTCTTCATCAAGATATTCAGCTAAGTCTTCCAGAAGATCAATATCATCATAGGCAATTCCATCTAAATCATCTGCTTCTGTTAAATTAAAAACTTCTTCGCTATTAGACAAGATCTCTTTATATGAGGAATCATCTACTATTTCTTTTTCAGTTTTTACTTTTGTTAATTCGTTAAATGAAACATGTTTAGGATAATATTCAAATACTTGTTCTATCATTTGACGATAAGACATTTTTTCTTCTGCATTAGCATTTAAATTAGCAACATGATAAACAGCTGAAGAAAGCTTCTTGTATGATGGAGTCCAATCATATGAAAGCATACAAGTTTCATCATCAAAATTAAATGTTGTTGAATGAGACTTTTCTTGCATCACACCAACATTAATTCCAAACAAAGCCCCAAGCTTCAAAATATCTTCGGCCAAATCAGAATTAGATGCGGCTAATTTGTTAAGTTCAATGAAATAAAGTTCTTGTCCACGTTCAAGATTATAATTAGACATTTATATACTCCTTATATTGTATATTAATTTATTTTACATTCAGAATCTTAAATAAGCAACTAAAGGATGCAATGTTAAAATGAAAGAAATTATCATTAACTGTAAAACTTAATTAAGGTAAGTTGTATGAAAAATAATTTCCGCTTTGCTCAACCATTAAATAAACCTCTTAAGCCAGAACAAATACCTGGTGAGACAATTGAAGAAAAAATTAAATGGTTGGAAAAAAATGTAACTAAAGAATTAAAAGATCTAACTGTCCCACAATTATATAGAATAATTGGGGGAGATGTTTCAAAAGAATCAGAAGAAACAAAAAAAAGATTACTTCCATATGCAAAAACAATTCCAGCATTAAGAGAAATGATGGTGAAATTGCAACAAGCTGAAGGCTCTAATATTGCACCAGAAGAAGCTGTAAATAGAATTATAGCCAGACTTCTAAAAAGAAAAAAATTAGTAGTTGTTGAAAAGTTAATTCCTTTATATACCAAGAAGACAAGAGCAATCCCTGATATTTCAGCATTACTTAGCCTAAAAACAAAACAAGAAATAGTTGCAGCAAAACATTTTATTGCAGAAGAAATAGCTGTTAAAAGGGCTGAAGTTAAAGCTGGTTTTAATGAAGATGTCGAAAGATTATTAAAAGAAATACCAGGACTAGAATATGAAGATATTTTAGCAGCGCTTTTATCAGTACCAAATGTAAGTAAACTTGATTCTGTTATTAAAGCATATTCGCCCATAGGTGTTTCAGATAGTAGAGGATCTTTAGTTGAAAGATTGTCTCCGCCTAGTTTAATGAAACTCGCTGATGAAATTAAAAACATGAAACAATCAGTGGCTTCTTTGGGACAAGCAAAAGTAAGACCTTGGAATGCAATATTAGCAAAAAATCCAAATCAAGAAGGCGTGGAACAATATGCACATTTAATTGACCAGCCTATTGTTTGGAATTTGAAAAGTATGCTAGAGCAATCAGGAGTAGACTTTTCTGCCGCAATTGATAGAAAGACATTTTTTAACCCTAATACTAAGCCAGATGGCTCTCCTATGACAGATAAAGAATCATACGACTATAGAGTTGGACAATTGAGAAAAGTTGTCATTGATGGTTATGACAATGAGCATATCTTACCAATTGTTGAAAGATTATTTGAAATGGACGAAGATGGTAATAGAGTTAAAATTGAACCTGAATTGAACGACCCTGCTTCAAAGTTAATTAAATTTTACTTTTTAAACATTTCTCAAAGAAGACCAAATAGTTTTACAGCTGATTTAGATGCATCTGGATTAGGTTATGTATCTGACATAATCAATCAATCATTCTTAGCACAATTAGATGAAAGATATAAAGAGTTTAATTTTAAAATCTTATCAAATCAAGAAGGATCCATGCTTGAAACATTGAGAAGAGATTTTAAATTAGATGCAATTCCAATGCCAATCTCAATGAAAACACCATTAGGATGTCCAACAAATAAATCTTTCATTGTTGACTTTACAATTCCATGCGATATTTTAGAAAGCTTTGATGGGCAAGGAAGACCAGTAATTAAAAAGAAAGTTGTTTTGGTTGGTGAATATTTTGGATGGACTGGTGGAGAAGAATCAGTAATTGGTTTTGATCCAGATATAGAATGGAATCTTCCAGACGGCTCTCCAGCAACCCACTCAACTTCTGAATCTGATGAAACTCCTATTGTCCCTGGCAGCATTGTATCAGGGAAACAAATGTATAGTTTAAGATCTGAATGGAAAGTGTTTACTCAAAATATCATTGGACATATGCTTAATACAGCAGCATTACACTTTACTCCAGAAGATTTAAATAATACTGATTCTGTTGCTGAGAAATTAAATACTAAATCAATTATTTATCATTATGACAAACAAGAAAATGCATGTAAGGCTCTAGGTTTAATTAAAAACTTTGTATCTACATGTAAAGATCCTAATGATTGTCCTGGTGCAGAGTATGTAAATACAAAGCAACTATTTGAAGAGAGATATTCTTCAGCTAAATCAATGCAAATTAATGTAATTGATGCGTATATTACATTTATTAAATTATCTGAAGGCTTAAAAACAACCGTGTCTCAATATGGCGGTTCAGGCACATTTAATAGACAGACTGGTTTTGATCACTTGGAATATATGAGAGAATTAGAAGAAGAAAAGAAAAGTCTCTTAGCTAATCCTTCACCAGACTCTTATAGAAGATTGCAAGAATTAAATGAAGAAATCACCACAATGCGCAACTCTCCTTTATCTGATTTTAAAAGAGCTTTAGATCAAACATTAGGAAGTGAAAAGTTTTCTAGAAGAATTAATGCATTAGAATTAGTTAAGGATAATATTCAAACTGACAAAATGCAATTATCAATGATGGATCTTAAATTGATTATTAATGAAGTTATGAAGGGTGTAATTAGACCTGAACTTGTCAGATCTGCATTTAATGTAAGAAGATATAAAAGAATCGGTTTTTAATAATGCCAATACTCTCTTCTAATTACATAAGTAATTGGTACAAAGTTCAAGACATAGATAACAACAATTTCTATGTCTTGGAGTCTATTAAGTCTTCAATCTCTACAAGCCAATCTAAAAAAGATTATATTCAAGGAGATGGAGGAACTCATGTCATAGCTTCTCTACAAACTGTTTGGAGCACTGACATCTCTTCTCCAATTTTACTGATTACACAAGATGATAATCAGAAAGAAGATTTTAAAGACATTCTAGATATTTTTATTGAATCATATGATAAGTTAAAAAACTTTTACTTGAATGCTAGCGAAGCTACTATTGCTGCTCCTAATAGCGAAATATTATTACAGCCAAAAGATTTGCTCTCTAGTGCAATGCTAGATTTTACTGAACGAGGTAGTTCAGTTTCATTAACTTATAATTGTAAATATGATAAAAAGTTTGAAATAAACAAAAGTGATACTTTAAGCGAATCAATTTATAAAGACAACACAACTGGATTATATGGAGTTCAAAGGCTTAAAGAATCACTTGACGAAAATAGCTTTATTGCAAGAACGGTAAGGAATTATGATGTTAGCTTATTTGTTCATGAAAATGGCGAGAAATACGCTATCAAAAATGCGAAGCTAAAATTTACTTTTGATTACAACGCAGTTAATTTTATTAATTCCAATACATCAATTCCATTTTTCGAGCCAAAAGGTTATTCAATTAGTGGTGAAGTAGAATTAATTATTCCACCTGATAAATTGGACACATTTTTTTATCCTACAAAAAATGATGATACAAAACTTACTCCTGGTCAAAATTTTATGCAATTGGTAAGAGATAAAATTAATCTTTCAGTTGTTTTATCAGATGGAAGAATTATAAAAGTAGGTCTGGCTAGTTTAAGTTCTCAAGTAAGTATTAGTATGAGAACAGAAACTGGTATAGCAACAGTTAATATGCAATTTGAAACTTTTGCTAGTGTTATTTAGGAGATTCGCATGCCACTATTAAACAGTGAATATTTATCAAACTGGTATACATTAAGCTTTGACGGTATAGGAATTGATGGTACACGTATATGTATTGCTGAATCTTTTACTCAAGCTAAAGTTCAAGAGGCGAGCAATAAGTCTGCTATCCAAGGTGATATTGGAACACATATCATGGACATTGGAGGAAAATATTACACCTCCTCAGTTTCTGCTCCTGTTTTAATTGGATACTCATCATCAGATATATTGGATGTATTTGACTTGATAGGATACTACACAACTGGGCAATCTAATACTGTAGTTGATTCTGATATTGTTTATTTGATGAAAAGTGCGACCATCGATATAAGCACTGATGCTGTCAAAGCTACAGCAAATTTTGAAGGCGATAAGAGAGTTGACATTGCTACTTATGTAGTTAATTCTCCAGCTAATTTGTATGCTCGTACTGCAAGATTTTATGATGTTACTTTTAGAATTGGTGAAATTGGCAGTACCTATTTTAGTGGAGCTGTTTTATCAGGCGGAATAAATATCACATTTGATATTGACAAAGTATATGTTTTAGGACAATCTCAAGCGCCTAATTTTGCTATAAGGGGATACTCAGCAACAGGTAACATTAAAGTAGCTCTTACACCCGAAATGTATGCAAACATTCTTGATGATCCTACTAAAATTGAAGGCTCAGAACAAATAGCTGGAGAGTTGATTACATCCCCGCTTTTAACTGATTCTAATACCTCCTTGGCTGGTTCTGTATTAGAGATTGCAGATGGCAGAAAATTAATTCTTGGGGCCTATTCAGTTATTACAAAATTAGAATTCAGTATGCAGCAAAATAACATTATTACAGCTAATATTGAGTTTGCATCTTACTTCAATAAGAGTTCTAGATTACTAAACAATATTTAAATGTACAAATAACGTATGCAACCAGAGCATTTAACGTTCATTTATGCCTTTAATGAAGATTCTAATAGTAGTAAACACTTAGAAGAATTACCTGATGAGACTTTAATTTTGTCATTTAATATTCCAGGCCGTCCATCAACAAAGAAAACATCACAAAGAGTAGTAAGACGAGGTGGTTTTACTAGGATTTTGCCATCTTTATTGTATGAAAAATACGAAAAGCATTGCAAATACTATTGTGAGTCTATTTGGAAAGATTTAGGCTATGAACCAATGGACTTTGGTGTTTCAATTAAATTAAAAGTATATTTAGATTCTTGGATTGTTGGTGATGAATGCGGATATCAACAAGCTAATGGAGATATTATTCAGGGTCATGGCATTATCAAAGATGACATGTGGATCCATTGGGTTGATAATGGAACTCATATGATTCATTACGATAAAGAAAATCCAAGAATTGAAGTTGAAATAAAAAGATTCAAACATCCTAAAGAAGCATACAGAAATGACAAAAATGAAAAGGAAGCAATAAAGGAAGCAAAGAAGAAAGCTAAAACAAAAAAGGAATAGCTTATGAGTAGGATTATTATTGTTGATTTCAGAGACGATGAAGACTTTGCAAATCATCCTTACATTTCATATTTAAAACAAACATTAAATATGATTAATTTTATTGAACAAGTGCCTCAAATGTGGAAGCTCAATGATTTCTTTGTTGAATGTGTTTCTGATTATTTACAAATCAAAAGAGAAAGAGTTTCATTCACAAAACTATGGGATGTTTCTATAGATCTATCTTCAAATAGAGTAGGAATAATTACTGAAGAATCTTTTTATCCCATTATAAAACATTAAAAGCAGGTCTTTCGACCTGCTTTTAATTTAAAATGAAGCTTTATATTATGCTTCGACTGCTTCACCAACTTCAACTGGCGCATTTGAGTTTGCGACAACGTAGTGTGGCTCTGTATCGGTAATAGTAAACTCACCGGATACACCAAGTGGCTCAACTACTGACTTCATCTTATCCTGAAGAGCTTGGGTGTTCTCATTGATACCATCGTTGAGAAGATTCAATTGCTCTTGTGCTTGCTGAAGACGAGCAGCGTACTGCTGTGCAACATTTACAAACTCAAGGACATCAGCCTTCTGAGCCTTAAGCTCAAGGACTGCTTGTCGCATTGAAACCAACTCAAGATAATCCTCATGACTTACTGTCGGTTGCTCGTCAGCAACAACATCAACTACATCTGACATAGTGTTATATAACCTCTTTTTTGATTGGATGTTTAAACATCTGCAAATATTATAGACTCAAAAATTGTTTTGTCAAGGTATTGCATCGTGTTCGTATATGGTAAACTTATACAGAGGTTATCATGAAGACAATTAATATTAGTCCATCTGATTTTGCATTTTTATATACAGAATCTAAATGGGGATTTTATCAGAAATATAGGCAAGGTGTTAAGCGCCCTCCTTTTTCAATGCCAAAGATTTTTACAGTCATTGACAATTTGATTAAAAAGAATTATGAAAATGTAGATATTTCTACTATTGATAAGAACTTACCATCTGGTGTTATCTCTCATTCAGATTCATGGATTAAATGCAAGCCTATTCGTAATCCTGATTTTCCTGATATTGAAGTTTCTACTATTGGTAAGATAGATTCAATTTTAAAAACTGAAACTGGATATGCTGTCATTGACTTCAAGACTTGTGACATTGGAGAGTACTTGATCAAAAAGTATGAGCTTCAATTAAATGCATATGCTTATTCGATTTTAAATGCTAAGTCTGATGGCCTTTCTTTGAGTGAAATTAATCGTACTGGCTTGATTGTATTTGAGCCTAATGAGTTTTTAGTCAATCAAGGTAGTACTGCATCTTTAAATGGAGTGTTTAAATGGGTTGAGATTAACTTTGATCCAATTCAATTTGAAAACTTCATCAAATATGAAGTAATTCCTCTACTAGCTGGTCCAGAACCAATTCCTGAAGAAACAGACCCTTGTTGGGTTTATTTAAAGCAATTAGGGATTGAATATATTCCAGAGTAAGAAAAGGCCAGGAAACTGGCCTTTTTTATAGGTATTAGCTTCTTTATAATTGAAAATAAAGTTATATATTTTAATATAAGGACTAGATAATGCCAAAACCAGTTAATGACATGGTTGATACGATGCTTGATAAAACAGAAAATAAATCTTATTGGATGATAGATGGCAAGCTTATCAAAACTGCGCTAGATGTCAAAATTCACCAAGCAAAATCCGCAGATAGATTTGGGAACTTTCGTTTAGCAGACAATTTAGATAAATCTCTTCGCTTTGCATATCAAGAAGATGAAGAAGAAGATGAGAATTGGCATGCACAGTCTGGTGAATATTGGATTGATGATTATGGTAATGCTCAATATGCTGATGGCGATGTTGGAGATGTTGGTCACGAAGAACTAGCTGAACAAGAAATATTAGGCAGATTAGGATTTGATCCTTATGATTTGCAAGGCGACGCTGATCTTAATCACAATTCATACACTGCAGGTCATTTGCTTGATTCATTGTATGACGATCCTATTCTTGAAGACTACTATAAATATTTAATTGATAATGGTTTAACAAAAGAAGATTATGATATAGAATCTTATCTTCGCTATCTTAGGCATAGAAATAGACCACAAGAAAATCATGAAGAATATAACAAACAAACTGAATCATTAATTGCAGGACTCAAAGATCCAAGAAATCACGCAATATTTAATTTTGGTTGGATTAGAGTTGTCAAAAGAGGTTCTACAGTTGACTTAGAACTTGAAAAACTAAATCAAAAAACCTTAAAAAATATCTCCAGTGCAATAGGTGAGATTACAAGTTATCAAGAGAATCCTGATAGGCTAAAGTTTAACATTGAAGTTTTTAAACCTCGTCATATTTCTCTGAATGATATAACACTTAAAGATATAGAAAATGGATCAGTGCAATCAAAATATCTCCAAGGAATAAGAGAGATGTTGCCTCCCCAAGTAGCAGAAGAATATTACAAAAACTTCTTTGGTACTGTAGGACATCCATATTACAAAGGGCGTGTAGGTGATTAATGAATGCCTTTATTGGGGCTATTCTTGGTAACATTTTTTTAAATGATAGCTTAAATAGATTTGATATAGCTCAAAAGTATGAAAATAACTATCTTGAGCTTTCAATTAATAAATCTATTGAATACTTAAGCTACAAAATAATGCAAGATGAATACATTAATCAATCACAGTTAGAAAATATTACTTTAGAAAAGTTTTTAACAGATATTGATATTAATAGATACTTAACTACAGCTCTTGAAGAATCTTTTTTAATAAAAAATAAATATAGCAATTTAGTACCAGAGAATAAAAAATTTGTAGGTTTCTTATTTTCTGATGGAACAACTTCTCCAATACTTTGTAGACACTATAAGTTTGAAAGACATGTAGTAACTAAACTTGGATATAACCCCAATTTTATTACTTATAATGTTAATTTGTTGCCCATGTTAACTGGAGCAATAAAAGTATGTCATGAAGATATTACAATTTTTACCAAACCAACTATTCAACAAATTAAATGGTTGATTAAATATAACGCTAAGAAATATCATGTAAATAATCAACTCTTTATAGATATTTCCAGTGTAGAATTAGATACAGAAATTAAAAAACTCCCTTACTCACCAATTAAGTTTTCCTTACATAGACAAGCATATTAATATTCGTTATAATATTGTTATGTTTAATTTTGACAATATTGAGCAAAGCAAATCTCTGTGGCAAAACGGCAAGCCTTTTAATCATCTTGTAATAGATAACTTTATGCCAGAAGATATTGCTGAAGAAGTGGCAAAACAATTTCCTCAAGCAGATAGTGATTTTTGGTACGAATACTCAAACCCACTAGAAATTAAAAAAGCTTGTTCAAATTGGAATGAATTTCCCTCAGATATTTACAAAGTTTTTATTGAATTATTTTCTCAAAAAGTAGTAGATTATTTAAGCTCTCTTACTGATAAAAAGTTAATTGGAGATATTGGTTTAAATGGTGGTGGATTACATTGCCATAAACCTGGTGGAAAGTTAAACACTCACTTAGATTACAACTTACATCCTAAACTTAATATGCAACGAAAATTAAATATTATAATTTATGTTGCTAAAGATTGGAAAGATGAATATGGTGGAGATTTAGGTCTTTGGGAACATGATAATTCAACAAATCAGCCCGGAAAACTAGTTACAAGCATCCCATGTAAGTTTAATAGAGCAGTAATTTTTGATACAACTATGAACTCTTGGCACGGTTTACCTGATCCTGTTACATGTCCAGAAGGTATGTCAAGAAATTCACTGGCTGCGTACTATTTATGTGAAGCACCAGAAGCAACTGAAAACAGAGGTAAAGCTCTATACGCTCCTACAGAAAATCAAAAGGGCGATGTAGCTATAGCAGAGTTGATTAAGAAACGTGCAAGTTTGACACACGCAAAAGAGGTTTATAAAAAATGAGAGAACTAGACGTAATTATGACCGGTTATACTGGTGATGATGAAATTAGAGAGATGACAGAAAACTCTTTGAAGTCACTTAGAGATAGCGAAGGTGGAGAAGATTTTAATATTATTTTTCTAGAATCTAATCCTGAAGCTACTCCTTATGATTCTGTTGATGTTTATGTAAAGCCAGGATTTCAATATCACTGCAATAAGTACTACAATATTGGTGTTTCTCATGCAATTTCAGAATACACTGCTATCGTAAATAATGACACCTATTTTGACCCTAAATGGTGGACAAAAATGAAAGCAGCTATGATTGAGCATGATTTAGATTCTGCTTCACCAAGATCTATGATTCAGCAAACTGGCCTTAATCCATCTGTAGAAATGAAGCATCGTTACACTCCAGTTACAAAAGTTGTGGAAGGTTATTCAGTTGCTTATACTTTTTGTGGATGGTGCTGGGTAATTAAAAAGGATGTGAGAGATTGGCTTTTCCCTGTTGATGAGCAATTCTCATTCTTTTTCAATGATAATGATGTAGCAAAAATCTTAGAGTCTAAGGGATGCCGTCATGCTCTTGTAGCTAGTTCTATTGTTAATCACTTTGGACAAAAGTCTCACAAAGTTTTAGCAGCTACAGGCGAATATCACAAACATACATTTGGTTTGGAAAAAAACTTCTTAGCCAAATGGGGAAAATACTAAACCCTCTTAATTGAGGGTTTTTTACTATGAATATTTTATATGTTTCCAGAAAAGACGAAAATGGTTTTATCCATATAGACTACCTTGATGAATGTTTACTTACAGGACTCAAAGAGTTATATGGAAACCAAGTTGTTGATATTAATAAAAAACTTTCTCTCTACACAGACTATCCTGATGAATTAAAGCATAGGGTTTATGGCAGAGGATATACAATTACTCAAAATATCGAACCACATGAATGCGACAGAGATGATATAGAAAACAAAATTAAAAATAATTTTTATGATTATGTCGTGTATGCAAAAATAGAAAATTGTCAAGATTATTTTGATCTTGTCAATGAATACTATCCCAAAAATAGAATAGCATTGTTAGATGGTGGAGATTGGATGAATATACATCCTTCTATTACTCACAATACAATGTTTTTCAAAAGAGAATGTTTTTTAGGATTATCAAATGTTAAATATTCAAGATACTTTAGTAATATTAAGCCGATATCTTTCGCATACCCAACAAAAAGAATATCGAGAAATACAAATAAAAGTAAATTACTATCAATTATCAACCCTTTAGACAGATCAACTTATTTTGAAAAAGATAATCCATCAGAATATATCTTTAAATCAGAAGAAGAATATTATAATGAATACCAAACTTCTTCTTTTGCAATTACATGTCAAAAAGCGGGTTGGGATTGCTTAAGACACTATGAAATAATGGGAAATGGTTGCATCCCATTATTTCATAGAATAGAATCAGCTCCTCCTGGAACAATAAGTAGTTTACCAAGAAGATTATTGTTGCAAATAAGAACTCTTTGGGAAAGTAATCAAGATTATTTAATTAATAATTATGAAGAATATTCAGAAAGATTATTCGAACATTTTATTCAACATAACACAACAATTAAATTAGCAGAATATTTCATTAAAGAAATGGAAGAAGCACAAAAATAAACCCTCCTTTCGGAGGGTTTATTTTTACTTGTAGAGTTCGAGCTTACTTACAAATCTTTTTGCTACAGCTTCAGTAGTACAGAATTTTACTACATACTTTTGTAATTCTTCAAGATAATAATTGTATTCTCGCATCAACCACTTCTGGTCATTTACATACCAGAACATAATCTTTGTCAATAGAGCCTTGGGTACATGCATCATAATGTGCCTAGGACATTCATGAATATTTTCGAACAATGGCATACAACCATTACCCATAATCTCATAATGTCTCAAACAATCCCATCCAGCCTTAGCCCCTGTAATTCCAAATTGAGACTTTTGATAATCTGCAAAGTAATCTTCTTCTTTATCAAAAACATATGTTCTAGGATTGCCAGGTACTGATTGGGACATAAATTGGGTTTTCTTTTCACCAAACTTAAGCTTCTTTGTAGGAAAAGCAAAACCAATAGCAATTACATTTCCAAAATACTGTTCAAACTCCATGTTGTTTTCGTACATTAACTCTCTCTTGAAATATAATGTTCCGTGCTTAATCACATGATGAAATTTGGTTTGATCATTGCCATCAATAAAAGCAATCTTGTTGCGATCATAATTATCTAAAACAAGTTTCAAATAATCAGTGTTTCGCCATACAGATCCATAAATTACATAATCAAAATACTTGCTCTTGATCTTGTTTTCAATATCTGTTCTGTCAGCATTGTCTTCTTCAATACAACGAGTAACAGTAAAACCCTTACCGTAATTATTCGGAACAAGCTCTTCAGGATAATCTGTATATAAGTGCTTTCTGCGATTGACATCAACTACGTCATCACCATAAAGTTCTTTTAAGCCAATTAAAAGACAATCATTCTGGTAGTCAACAAGTGGATGCACTGGTATTTCTACATCTGTTCCGATATAAAGAATTTTCATATAAATCTTCCTCTAATATATTATAAAACAATTACTCAATTTCAGCAATACCCCATTTTAAATCCACTTCATAAGATTGGCAATGTAAGGCTATCTCTTTTAAAATACGAAGTTGTGCTAAAATGTTTCGATTATCATCTTCTTGCAATTTAATTTTTTCTGTAATAAATTCTAATTGCTGCAAAAAAACAAATGGGAAAATAGAACCTGACTTTTTAAGATCTAATAATAAAAGTAATCCAATTATTTCATCTTGTGGCACTTCTAAAGAAAAATAACTGGTTTCTACATCACAGGCAAAAAGTTGAATGCAAGCAACTATAAAATCACCATCTTCAAGCAAATATTCCATTACAAAGTCATGATCATAATTTTTCACTATTTTGTAATCATAAACATTAAACTTTTCTTCCCATTGTGTTAAAGTAAAACGATGGTCATGGCTGCAAACTTCTTTTAGAGCCTTTAAATCTCTCTTGTGATTTGCATCTATATCATCAAGTTGCCCAACCCAAAGAATATGTTCTTTAGGCGTTTTGTTTTTAATGTCAGGCTCAAATTTGAGGACTCTGTATCCCATAAACATATTGTACAAAGGAGAATTACTTTTATAATAGAAATGTAAAGTAATACATTATTTCAGGAAATTATTATGCCTCGTATCAAGATTGCTTCAATTAAAACTTCCAATAATCAAAAAAGAATAGTTAAAACTGCTCAAAGAGCTATTAATATTTCTTCAGCATTTGACGAACAAGGCTCATATAAAAACTCTTCTGAATTCTTTGAGCTTGCCTGCCGTTATGCTAGATTCATCACAGCACAAGAAGAACCAACTGAAGAAAAGAAGCCAACCTCAGAAGAAGTAGATTGGCAAAGAGTTCATAATCAAAATGTAACTCCAGAACTTGAAGAAGCATACAATTTATATCCAACAAGATATAAAATGGATTTTACAAACCCAAGACCGATTCTTACTCAACCAAAATATGGAGATTCTTACACAGACATTCATTTTCAAAATGCTAATGCTTTAACTAGAAGTTTTTATGATCAGCTTGTTAAAAATAATGGGAACGTTCTTCAATCTCTTAATGAAATTACAGATTTAATTAAATCTTTCAAAGATACTTTTAGCTCAAATGGTAATTTAGTTTCTAATTTTTTTGCTGAAAGTTTAGGTTTAGCATTAGCAGCATACTACAAAGATAATAGCTTTTTATCTATAAGCAATCAAACTACAAGTTATGCCCAAATGTATGCAACTAATGTTTATATGGGTGTTGATAATTCTGAAAGTATTAACAGGCAACTTAGAGGCCCAGTACAAGTTGACAATCAAACTGAACGTCACTCAAAATTATTAGCATATTTGAAAGATTTATTCAAAGAAGAACTTGCGCAAAATCCTCAAAAAATTATGCCAATGATTTCTCACATTATGGATAGACCAGGCTATTTTATGACTGGTGGTGAAGACGAGCAGAAACTACGTGTAGACAAAGATGATTTCTTAGCTGTTTATTTTGCAGATGATGACAAAACAAAAGATGATGGATATTCTGAAGGAATCTCCTTGCAAGAGATTCTTCATAGACTAGAATTTATTAAAGATTATGGAAGAGAAAATTACGATAATTATTTAGCTAATGAAAATAATCAAGTAGAGTTTAGCTCCGACAGACATATAAAAGAAAAAGCCAGACCATATGAACAAAATCCAAGCCCTGAAGCGCTAAAGAATGTAATGTCATTTTTAGTGAAATACGAAAATATTATTCGTCTTGGAATAAATTCTGGGCATATATATTATGAGAAGTTGAATAGGATTTTAAAACAGTTTGGTCAAGAATTTGTAGCGCAATTCTTTTCAGGCAAAGAAAAGAATTATGATTTAGATTACATCACCAATGTAACATACTCATTAATATTACAAGGTAAATCTGCTGAAGAAATTACTGAAACTTTAGTGCAAAATGAACGCAATTTGGGTAATTTAGCATACAGTCTTCAAATGACTGACTTGTCATATGAATATTTAGAACAAAGGCCTGAACAACTACAATTATTTATGGATTATGTAAATAAAGGTCTTATTGATAATCAGGTATTCAAAAATTTTCCTGATGCTAAAAAAATTATAGACAACTGTTTAAAATCATATCTTGATTGGCTAGTTAAGAATTCAAGAGGCGATGTTGAAAATACTAGAACTTTAGCGATTGGATATTCAACTCTTTTTTATCATGCACACAGAGAGTTTGGCGAAGATGTTATGTTAATGAGACCAGGCCAAATGTCTAAGATTGTTCAAAATGATGCATATGATAGGACAAGATTTGAACAAATTATCAATGGTAAATATATATTAACCCCAGAGCAAGAACAAGCTAAAGAAGATGAAATTAATAAGTGGATTGATGATAATTATTCATCTTTTATATCTGATTACTTTAGAGACAAAAAAGATGATCCTAGAAAAAATAAATCTATAAGGTTAATTGCTCAAAATGCAGTAGTAATGTTTGGAAATAATCCAAGCGCAAAATATTTAGCTGCGGAAATGAAAACTCCATCAGTTATAGATGAAGAAAATAGAAAAATTGGTGAAGATTTTCTTAATTTGAGAACAAAAGGTATTTATTCTTTTAGAAACTTTACACACTCATTCAAATTTATTCCACCAGAGATCAAGAGCAAATACGATACCCATGAGTTAGGGATTTTAGTATCATTATTTGATTCCGAATATTTGTCTGAAAATAATAACAAAGCTATACAAAGATTTGAAAATGCTGTTCAAACTATAGCAAGAAAAAATCCTGAACTATATCAAAAGAAGGGTGAAAAATATTATTCACTTCTTAAACATTTTTATATGTCACCTGGAACTAAAATTGATAATCTAGATGGTTTATTTGGATTGTTAGAATTGACAAGAAGTAGTGTCAGAGATAAAGATGCTGATGAACGCTTCCAAGATTACGAAATGTTTTCTCCAAGAAATTTGAGCATTTTTGCCAATTTTTTACAGTCAAATTGCAAATCATGTGGAGGAAACAAAAATTTCGATTCTCAGACTCAAAAATGGTATTGTTCCAAATGTAATACTTCTGAACAAATTCTTACAACAGATTTATCAGAAATACTTAGAAATGGAAGATCCAATATGAGGCTTAGAATTATTAATGACTTGAAAGAATCAAGAGATATATATTCTTCTTATATTCAATCATTCAATACTTTGACAAATTCTAAATTTAATAATTCAAGTACAATTGATGACATTATTTCTAGAGGATTTTTCTTTATGGTTCCATATCAAAATGGAGAACCTGTTGGAACAGAAGAAGAGATAAAAACCGACAATGAAGTTAGAACTTTAATTAGTAGAATCCAAGCAGAATTCAATAAATTTGTAAAAACCAATGTTAATATGAAAGCTTTCTATAGAGCTACAAATGATTCAGAGATTCAAAATGCAATTGAAAACATTTTAAGAGAATACTTGTCTGAGATAGGCGTTGAAAGTAATGTAGATTTTGGTGAACTTGACTTACATGATATTAAAGAAGCCTATAAACTTAATACAAGCCAACATGATGTAAGCTTTTCTAATAGAAAAGATGGAGGGATTTTAGATGAAAATCATATTCGCTCTAACATGTATGAAAATTTTTGGGTTAAAATTGAAGAATCATATAAAAACTTGGATTTACTCGTGCTTGTATTTGGTAATGAAATATGGAAATGGCTTGATAAATTTACTACTCAAGCACATTTCAATCCAAATAGAACTAAAGATGATCCAGAAAATATAACAAAATTTAGTGAATTAACTGATGTAGAAAAAAACAAGATAATTCACGATTCATCTCAACCAATTCCATCATCCGCCACCACTTCCAAAAACAAAGGAATTGGAAGATATTTATTACAGTTTTATAGAGATGCTTTGTCTCAAGATTTAAAGTTTATTGTAACTAACTGGAATAAAAAAGTTAAAATTGATAATGAAACAAGCAGCACAGAATATGTAGTCGCTGAAGCTGCTTACATGGAGCCTTTTAAATCAAATCCAAATTCATTAGTCAATATCTTAAGATACCAAAACCTTATAAAATTCTTCGGAGACAAGCCACCAAAGAGTATGGATTTTGCCTATGAAGTAGCTAAATGGTATACAGTTGACGATGATGATGAAGAAGATGCTATTGAAGAAGATTATGACGAAGATAAACCTGATATAGAAGAACTTACAGATGAAAAATACAGAAGATTAGAAGAAATGTATCTTTTATCTCAACAAAATCCTCTTCCTAAATGGGCTCAAATTAGTCCGGTAAAAGCTGGTAAATATATCGGAAGATTTTTACCAAGAGAAGATGCTAGGGCAATGTTCTTAGGTCAATACACTAGATGTTGCCAGCACCCAGAAAATGCAGCTTATGGAGCAGCATTTGACGCAATCTTATCTCCTAAGGCTTGTACATTTGTAATTGAAGATGTTACTAAAAAAGTCCACCTTCAATCTTATGTTTGGGAAGATAGAAATGGGAATGTTTGTTTTGACTCATTTGAAACTGGTTCTAGAGATTTCTTCTATAGTGAACAAAGAAAACAAATGGCTTCACAAATTATCCAGCAATTGACCAGCCAAATGGGAAATATAAAAATTACTGGCGGTAATGGTTTAAAAAATATAATGCAAAACGCACCAAGCACAGGAGCCTTAAAAAATATAGGTGAAGGCAGAGCAATAGCATACAAAGCATTCAATGGTGTATTTCCTGTTTATTCTGCTGACTCCGATAGACAATACTTAATATCTGACAATAGAAATAGTAAAGATAGTGCAAGACAGGATGCGCAACAATATCCAGATGTCAATTCTCATGAAGTCTTAAAACAATTGACAGGAAATAAATTATCTCAGCCAAATATGACTCGAAACAATTGGGAAGAAGATCTTTCTAATTATGTAGAAGGCGGAAATTATAGATACAATGACGATGATGACGACGATGATGACTAAAAACTTTACATACGATTCAGATAATAAACTTTTAGCAGTAGAATCTTACTTTCCTAAATATAAAGTGAAGTTTGATCGCTCTAAAGGTGAAAAAATGATATCTAGATGGCTTAAAAAACATAAGATACACTTTAAATCCGAATATACATTTCCTAACTTAAAAGCAATAAAGAAATTAAGATATGATTTTGCAATTTTAGATGAAAATAATAATCCCCTCGCACTTATAGAGTTTCAAGGGGATCAACATTTCCACCCAGTTCCTAGATGGGGCGGTTTACATGGACATTTATCAACAGCAAAACATGATCAAATAAAAGCCCTGTATGCTAGAAGAAATAATATACCTTTGTTTTATATCACTGAATCTGAACAAAATAAAATTTATCCAATGTTAGAACAATTGATAAGTTATTTATTTCCAACAAGAATTAATTAACACCACGTCTCATAACAGTCTTATTGAACATGTTGTTGTATGGTGCTAAATGATACCCATTCATCATTAAGACAATTCCCATAACTCTTTCCCAAACTTCTTCTTCCTCTTTGTTCGCTGGGAATCTGCCAGGTTTTAAATATCCTTGATCAACCATTTGCTTCACTACTTCACGCTTGCCTAAAAAACACATAGAAGTAAGAGAATAATATTTAAATAATCCCCTATATATTTTTTCACCAAAATTGACTCTAAGCCAATTTACTTGATAAAAGCTTAAAAATCTAGCTGGCAAATACTCTACTGAATAGCATTTAATATGATCTTTCTTTTCATATAAGAAATTAATATCAAGCAATTCCATAGAATCTTGTGTGTTAAAATAATATTCTGCTTCATGATTCATAAAAGCGTGATATAAAGCTCCAACCTCATATCCGCCACCACAACAGCTTTTCTCCACAGTAAATCCATATTCATTTTTAATCTTTTCTAATCTTTCTAATGATTGTGGATCTGTAGTGCCATTATCAACTAATAAAACTTTATATTTGGTCTTATCTAATTGCTTGTAAATCTCAATATTCTTAAAAATAAAATCCCCAGCATTATATGTGGGGATTACAATTACACATTCATACATACAACTATTATACCAAAATATAAGATTCGTAAAACTCCTTAGCAGCAATTCTATAAACTTCTTTACAATTAGGAAGCGGAGTGACAATCATATCTCCAGGTTTCAAAGTCATCATTCGACCCCACTTTGCAACGAACTTTATCTCCTCACCCGAATAAATAGAAGCTTTAACTCTTCCTTTTGGTTTATAAATACCACCAGCATCCAAATTGCAAACAAACTCATATCTCTGAAGCATCATATCTGCACTTACAATATACTCTTCCTTCATAGATGTATATAAGTTTTGAACAACATAATCCCCAATTTTTGCATAATTAGTTGTTTCTAAACCATCTTCAGTCCAAGTTTCTATATATTCATTTTCAACTGCAATACGAGCATAAATAGGAGATATTTTTCTATATATCTTTCCAGTGTCATTTATGTAAGGAATAAATTCATTGTAAGCTTGATCTTGAGTCATACAGTAATATTCACCTTTAAAGGATAAACGACTTTTAGTTTATAATTATTTCCATAAGAAAGAATATTTTTTAGGTAATTCAATGATTAAAATATCACAAAGAAATGAAGCTCTTGATGGTGTAAAAGATTTTGGTTTGGGTATGGCTACAGGATTAACTGATGAAGCTGCAATGGCTGCTGCTAAAAAATCAGGATTAGTAGCTGTTCAAAATGTTGCCAAAAATGCTAAACCAACTGCTAATATTGCAGCCACGATAGTTGGAATTGCTGCAAATCCATTAATAAATGAAGCTGAAGCTCATATAATTGGTCCTCAAAAAATGTACGAAACGAGAACCAAAGATATTCTTAAAAATATGCAAGCTATACAAAAATTGATTCCAAATGATAATAAAATCAATATGCTAATTCAGCAATTACAGCAAACTATTCAACAAGGCAATCTATTATTCCAAAAAAGAGCAACTTACAATAACAAAAATACAAGGCTTGCAAACATAGGCGAATTTAATACAGGCCAATATGCTAGAGATGCGTTGATAGGGGCTGGAACTGGTGCCATGGCAGGTCTTGCAGCTGGTGGAGTGGGTGCTGCTCCAGGCGCTATTATAGGAGCTGTAGGTGGTGGATTAGGTTCTGCTGCATTTGATATTGCTTATCAGTTTAAAAATAATTATCAAAAAGCTTCATGGCAAGCTGGCGAAATGGAAGAAAAGATTAAAACATTGTATGATCAGATTGAAAAATTAAATCCACAACTCGCAACCATGCTTAGAAAAATAGCAAAAGATATTAAGAATGAAATTGAAGTTAGATTTGAAAAAAAATCTGGAGCAAGCTATAAAAACGAGTATGATCAAGCTACTCAACAAGCACAAGGGCAAGGACAACAGCAAGGAGGGATGCCACAACTTAATTCCTCTAATCTTGATCCAGAACTAGCCCAAGCAGTTACTAACGCATTACAAATATATTCTCAAGCAAAACAAGCTTACTATATGAATCCTCAAATGTATGAACAATTGAGAATGCAGTATCAACAAATACTACAACAAATAAATGCTTACATTGCTCAAAACTATCCTGGTCAAGATGCTAATCAAATATTAGCTATATATATGAATCAAGCAAACTTTGGAATGCAAGAACAACAAATGCAACAGCCAATGCAACAACAACCAATGATGCAACAGCCAATGCAACAATCTTACAATCAGCAAAATTATCAACAACCAATGCAAAACAGTTATTTAAGAACTAACAATTTTTAAGATATAAAAAAAAGATCCCAAAAGGGATCTTTTTTTTATAATGGTAATTCAAACTGTTTACCATTCCAATATTCATTTCTAAAAGATTGAATTGAATTGTAATATTTCATTCGATCATCAAAATAAATAATTATTGGATCTTCTCCTAGCTCATGGAGAACTTTGTTTAGCAATAACCTTCCAGTTCTACCATTACCATCAATGAAAGGATGAATTACTTCAAACATATGATGAGAAACAATAGCACAATCTATAGCTTTCATTTGCTTATCATAAACTAAATCCATAAGGTATTTAGTTTTCTCATGCCACACTCTCATCAAGGAATGGATCTGATATGGGTAAGGGCAATCTTCAAGACCTATATAACAATCAACTTTTCTGTAAACACCACTATTACCATGATCTTCAAAAAATGGAATGTCTTTAGTCAAAAACCTATGAATATCCAATGGGGTATTTTCATTTAATTCCCAACCATCTGATAAAACAAAATTTAAAGCATTCATGTGGTTGTCATACATTGTGCAACCAGGCTTCGAACCATTATAACCTGGTTGTGGATCAATGTAATTACTTTCAACAACATATGTGTGCTTCCAGGATGAGTAATCAAAAGATACAACTTTTATATTCATATTATTACCTAGCCAAGTATACCACATAAAAGGATAAAGTAATTATTTATAAAGAAAAATAGAAATAGAATTAGTTGGAGAAAAAAAATGTTCCAAATACAATCAATACTTTCAAAGCTTTTAAAAAGAACTACTGGCATTCCAGAGGTCAATTTAACTAAAGTTCCATTTGTAGGCACTCTTGTTTCTGATATGCAAGAAGGACCTATGAGAGATGTTTTAAAACAATTTCCTAAAGAAACATTGCAACAAATAATTAAAATTGCAAATGATGAACTTAAGAAAAAATAATCAAAAAGGTTTGCATAAAAGTTTAATCGTATAAAAATACAATAACGGAAACGTAGAGGAATCATATGGAAATTAGAAGTTTAATTATTTTAGCTGCAAAAGCTGATTCAGAAGGCAATTTTAGAGTTGCTGATAGACTAACTGCAAAGATTGAAACAATGTCCAGAGAGGCTTATAATTATGGTCCGGCATTCAAAAGTTTTGTAGAATCCTTACCAGGAGTTGTTAAAAAAACTACAGGTGCAACACCGCCCCCAGGTTTTAAATTGTATGCTGGTTATTTTATTCCAGATTCTCAATATGCACAAGCAAAAGCTGCTGGAGTAGCTGCTAGAAAAAGAAATATACCTCAACCAGGTAATAATTCTGCTGGCCAACAAGCCGCTGCTGCCCCTGGCGGTGCTGCTCCTGGTCAACAAGCACCTGGCGTTCCTACACCTGGCGTTCCTACACCTGGGCAAACGCAAACGCAACAACAAATCGTTAATAATTATCTTAATCCACAACCAGGCCAAAGAGGTAAAACAGGTAACAAAGGCAAAGACGGAAGAGACGGTATAGATGGAGCTCAAGGAATTCAAGGACTTAAGGGAGATACAGGCCCACAAGGTCCTGCTGGAAAGTGGTGGCCAGGTGTTGTTGCTGGATTACTTTCAGGCGCTATCGGAACTGGTGGTGTAGCAGCTTGGTTAGCTAGCAAAGGTGCAGATAGTGCTTCTATTAGTCAAATTGAAGATCGTTTAGATAATCATTTCAAAGCAAACCAGCTTTCAGCTAGAACTCAAGCTGGCCAAATGGATAACCAACAAGCAGCTCAAGATTTCATTGAATCTAGAAGAGGCAATCCTAAGTTTAATACAGCTCAAGATTTTTATTATGAAGCACAAAGAATGGGCTATCCACCATCAATGATGAACAGCATTGCAGCTCTTGCAAAAGCAGAAGGATTCCAGGATTTAACAAGATTCCAAGATTAATTAAAATGAATACTAATGAATTAATTAAATTAGCAAATGTTGCTGATAAAGATGGTGACTTAGAATTAGCTGACTTTATTGATAGAGAATTATTAGCAATGTCTAATAATAAAAATATCAGAGAAGCTGCTTATGATTGGTCCGCTGTTGGTAAAGCCTTTAAACCATTAGGAAATGCACTTGGTAAAATTCCTGAGTTTTTTGGAGCTGGTAAATATA
>ENA-UPTL01000035-UPTL01000035.1-marine-metagenome-genome-assembly--contig:-NODE-35-length-39846-cov-8.487623_pt1 | contig 39846 bp, 42 predicted proteins | sample MGYA00238170_ERZ767106 | MGnify/ENA primary metagenome ERZ767106 (study PRJEB28938, sample SAMN06267160) | marine metagenome | isolation source: Columbia River Estuary | place: USA:Columbia River Estuary...
GCCTATTACGACCGCCCCGGATGCTATTCCGGAGACTGAGCCCCGCGACGACTTTACCCCGCCCTCACCAAAACAACAACAATCCGACCTTTTCCATGATTCCACAAATTACGCCCGCCGTCCCTTCCGCACCAACCCACACGATGATTAACCCACTTCTTGCGATCGAGCAAGCCGCCCGCCTTGCCATACCGGTTCCTACCGGTGCCCTAAACGTCACCCAATCTATTCAAACCGGGATTCCCAATCTCCCCCCCACCTTCCGGTGGTCCATCTCCCACTTCCCGCCCGATATTTATAATCAGTGCACCTTGGGCGAAGGCCCAACTCCTGACGCAGCCCTTTCAGACCTCATCAAACAACTCACGCCATGCGCACCTTCAACTCCCTCCGCCTAGCCTACCATTCCGCCCTCTGCGCCTTCTGGCAGAGGCTTTATCACTTCGCCTTTGACCAGTGCATTAACCACGAACGCCGACACAGCCAAATCCTTTGCTCCGAGATTAAAATCAAACCCTCTAAATTTTCCCGCTAATGGACACCACAACCGAACTCATTGAACTTGCTGGCCTTTCCAGCACCGCCTTAACCGCTACCGACGCCGCCAAGCTGCGCCGCGACGAGCTTCTTACCCTCGCCCGCAAGGGGACCATCGTTAAAACAGCCGACTCCGCCCAGCGTGCCGGGATCGTCCTGAAGGAAATCACCGCCTTCACGCGCCAGATCGAGGCCAGCCGCAAGCGTGCCAAGGATCCGGTCATTGCTTTGGGTAAAGCGATCGAGGCCTTGGCTGATGAACTTTGCGCCCCCCTCACTGCTGAAGCCAACCGCATCGGCGGTTTGATTGCCTCCTTCCAGGAAGAACAGCGCCGACTTGAACAGGAAGCCCGCCGCCGGGCATTCGAGGAACAGGAGAGGATCCGCAAAGAGGCAGAGGAAAAGGAGCGCCTTGCCCGCCAGGCTGCCGAGTTGGAAGCCCGCAAAGCTCGGGAAGCCCAAGAAGCCGCCGACCGTGAAGCCGCCGAGCTCGAAGCCAAGGCCGACCGCGCACGCTCCGCCGAGCGCCAGGCTCAACTTCAGAAGGAAGCCGCCGAGCGCCGGGCAGCCGCCGAGGAGCAGGCCCGCAAAGATGAAGCCGCCCGCAAGGAGGCCCAAGACAAGGCCGCCCGTGAACGTGCTGAAGCCCAGAAAGCAATGGCCGCCCAGAACACCGCGGTTTCCATGGCCGTGGCGCCCAAGCTCGAAGGCCTTACCCTTCGCTCCGAAATCAAGTTCGAGGTTACCGACATCCAGGCGCTTTTCTCCGCTCTCCCCGGGATGGTCTTACTCACCCCCAACAATGCCGCCATCAAGGCCCAGCTTAAAACCCTCCCTGAAGGCCAATCCCTCCCCGGTGTCCGCCACTGGAAAGAGGCCAAAACATCCGTCCGCTAAATTTTCCTCCCATGATTAAAACAACCATCACCGTCACCGCAACCGTCGAGCTCCCTTGTGGAGCTCGCCTTTTCCAGTCCTCGCACACCAGCGAAGGAATCCACGAAGAACCGGCCAGCCACTTTGCTGGGCTGATTACCCCCATCGAGAAGATCCTTTCCGATGCCCACCGCAAATTTCTCCCCACCGATGAAGAAGCCGCAGCCGATCAAGAATAATCCCATGAGCTCAACCGAAAACCCAATCCATGCGCCCGGCCTGCCGCCGCGCCACCACCTCCAAAAGGGAGACGAGAAAAGGATCCGCCTCGCCGGTGGCCCTTTCGTGGACTCCCACACCCTTGCCGACTTCGCCCTTTGGCACCGCCGGGGAATCAGTCAGGGGATCATCATTGACCGCCTCACCCTGCACGCCAAGGCGACCGGCTTTGACCCTGTCACCAACCTAGTAAAAAACCCGCTCCCAGCCAAAGGCCAGAAAGCGGGTTCACGATAGGTCCAGTCACGGGCCTACCTCCACCAGATCAATTTCCGTCAGAAAATCAAACAACAAAACCAATAAAGCCATGTTCGAGCGCAACGAATACGCCATCGAAACGGCACTTCAGGAAACCAAAAATATGAGCAACAATATCATCACCCTCGGCCAAATCACCGAGATGACCGCCGGCGACAAAGACAATCCCACTTGGATTAACGACGACTTCGAGGCCGTTGTCACCAACGTGAAGGAATCCAAGACCAAGACGAACAAGGTCTATTTCACGGCCTCCCTCCAAGATCCGCATTCCTCCAACATCACCCTGGACGCCACGTTCTGGATGAATGGCATCCCGGCCAAGCAAGGGAAGGTGTGCCGCTTCAGTGGCCAAGGCATGAAGCTGGAAGCCTACAAAGGGAACCTGAAGCTCACCGTGGGCGACAAGGCGACGATCAACGTCGTCGGCGCCGCCCAGAACACCGGCACCAAGCCCCCGGTCACCCAGACCAAGCCAGCCCTCGGCCAGACCCGTGCCCCGGCTGCATCTGGTAAACGCCCGATCAACGGCGCAACCGTTGGCATGGCGATCAATCAGGCGATTGGGATCATTAAAGACACCCAGCCGGACGCCCCGCTTTCCGGTTACTACCTGACGCCCGCGTTCGGCAAAGACCTCCACACCCTAGCGTCCGACATCATCCGCGTTTCCGCCTACCTTGAAGCTGGCAACTTGGCCGATCCTTCCAACAAGCGCAACACCCCTCCGCCGCCCCTTCCCACCCCTGATCCCGAGCCCCAGCAGGTTGCCGACGATGTCCCGCCTGATGCCCCAGATGACGGCGAAAACGTCCCCTTCTAAGAACATGCACCACACCAAACTAATCATCACCATCGAAGCCGAAACGCTGCTTCCACAAAATCCAACTCTCACCGCAGCACACCAAGAAGATGCCACGGCCCTGATTTTATGGAAACTGCAAAACACCTCTGAAATCTATAAATCCCTCTCAGCAATGAATGCTCACCACATTTCCACGAAAATCGAATTAACCCCCGTAAAATAATCACGACCATGGCTAAAGAAACTGGACACTGGTATGACCGCACCGGCAAAGCGTGCCATACCCAACCCTACGCAGACAAGAAGCGTGCCGGCGAATCCCGCCCCACCACGCTCAAGGATGCCCGCAACCTCAAACTCCTCCCATCGGTGACCGGGATCCTTGGCGTTCTGGACAAGCCCCAGTTGACCGACTGGAAGCTTGAACAGCTTTCCAAAGAATGGCGTTCCCGCCTTTCCACCATCACCACCCGGGCCAACGCCGGGCCCAATGACGTCACCTTTGCGATTGCCGACATGCTTGCGCGTGACCCGGACGAATTGCATGAGGAAGTCATGGACCATGCGTTCCGACAGGTGGAGCAGGCGGCCGACGCCGGCGAACTGATCCACAAGGCGGCCGAGAAAGCCCTTCAGGGGCTGGACTACAATCACGATGAACCCGTGTTCCTCCCTGAATTGAAGGCCAGCTTCCCCATGAGTTGCTTCATCAAGCCGGTGGAGCAATTCGTGAAGGAGAACAGCATTGTCCCGCTCGGGCATGAGGTTCGCCTGACTTGCATGAAGCACGGTTACGCCGGGACGGGTGACCTTCCCATGCAGTGCCCGAAGGGGCGGGGTTTTGGTGACTGGAAGACCCGCAAGACGAAGCCGGGCAAGCCGGTCAACGCTTACGACACCCAAGTCATGCAAATCGCCGCCTACCACGGCGCCCACTTCACCGCATCGGGTATCGGCCAGGCTTCCGGTTTCAATCTGTTCATCTCCACCACGGAGCCGGGCCGCATTGATCCCGTGTGGTACGATGCCCAAGAAATTCAGGACGCTTATGTGTCCTTCATCTCGCTCTGTAAGGTGTGGCAGTTCCTCAAAGGCTACAATCCCACCGCTTAACTTTCCGGCCACCCGGCCAGAACCAACAACTCCAACCATGGACATCACCAGCATCAAACTCACCCGAAACAACGTGCACATTGAGTACACGAACGAGGGCGACACCTACAAATACGACTCGGCGGACAAGCCGCTTCCCTCCTTTTACAAGGCCATGGAAGCCCTTCCCCCCCTGGTTATCGACACCCTTCAGCTTCCCAAGTCCTACATTGGCAAGAAGCCCAAGGCCGACGACTCCGAGCCCGGCTATCCCTTGACCGTCACCGGCATCACGATCCACACCAAAGGCGAATCCCGCCTTGTGTGTCTCGTTGCCAGCAAGGTCATCGACACCCCGAGCCCGTTCAACATCACCGTCCCCAACCGCTACATGGACGCCCCCACCAAGGAAGGCGCCAGTTCAATCCCCTACTCTGACAAGCAGGTCGCCCTGATCGAGGAAGTGATTGAAGAGGCCCGCAAATACCTGAAGGGCGAACGCGCCCAGGGAACGCTTCCCTTGGAGACTGAGGAGCAAGCCCGCGCTGAACCTGAAGACGGAAATCAGGAAAGCCTCCCCGGTACTGAGTAAACCCTAACACGCGCCGCCTTGCCCGCGTCCAACGGCAAGGCATCACTTTCCAGTCACACCATGTCCCTCGACGCATCAGCCATCAAAGCCCGTGTTCTCACCCAACTCGAATCCTTCTGTCACTACTTACTCCCAGCCGGGAAGGTTATCGGTCCGGAGTTCCGCTGTGGTTCCGTAGCCGGGGAAGCGGGAAAATCCCTCTCCGTTGCCCTCCGCGGTTCCTCCGCCGGCCTGTGGTGCGATTACGCCAGCACTAACGATAAGGGCGACGTCTTTGATCTTTGGTGCAAGGTCAAGAATGAGACCTTCCGGGATGCCTTCCCAGAAATCTGCCGTTGGCTTGGCGTCTCGAACCTTGACCGCCCCAAGCCCAAGCAAAAGCCCCCGGCGCCGGACACCTCCGGGCTTTCCGTTGAAGGTCGCATTTCCGCCTCCGTCCTTACCTATCTCACCGGCCGGGGATTATCCAAGGACACCCTGAAGACCTACCGCATCCGCAGCCACAAGCGCCCTTCCGACCATAACACGGACTTTGTGGCCTTCCAGTTCGATTGCCCGGCCGGTGACCCGGTCATGCTCAAATCCACCGGCATCAAGCCCAAGGCGGACGGGAAAAAAGACACCTGGACCACCGCCCCGTATTACACCCTTTGGGGATGGTGGACGGTCAAGCCATCGGACCGCGCCATAGTCATCACCGAGGGCGAATACGACGCCATGAGCGTGCACCAGCTAAATCCCGGGATCCCGGTGCTTTCTTTGCCGGCCGGTTCTTCAAACCTCACCTGGATCGAGAACGACTATGACACCCTCCAACGCTTTGAGAAAATCTACATTTGCACCGACGCCGACGAACCCGGCGAGAAGTGCGCCGTGGAAATGGCCAAGCGCCTAGGGCAAGCCCGGTGTTACCGCATCAAGCCCCCGGCACCATTCAAGGACGCCAACGAGTTTTTGACCAAGTGCACCGACGAAACGATGGACGTCCTCACCTGGTTCTCGGCCGCCACCTCTTACGACCCGCCCACGCTCCGCGGTTCCAACTCCTTTCGGGATGACGTGAAGGCCCGCATCAAACGGGAAAAAGCCGAGGATGCCCTGAACACTTTCGTTTTCCCTGACATCCCTTTCCAGTACCGCCCGGGCGAGTGCACCCTTTTGACCGGGTACACTGGCCACGGGAAATCAGAGTTCATGTATCAGTCCCTAGTCCATGAAATGGGGAACGGTGAAAAGACCGTGATTGCCTCGATGGAAATCGACGCTGCCGAGATGATTTGCAACATCGGCACCCAGTTGATCGGCCACAAGCCGGGAGACGACGCCGAAGTTGACCGCGTGCTGGACTGGCTCGACGGCCGCCTGTGGTTCATCAGCCCCAAGGAAGAAGATGACAAACCCACGTCATCGGCCGAGTTATTCGCGGATTTTGATTATGCCGTTTGCCGGTTCGGTTGCACCCGTGTGGCAATCGACTCCCTCATGTTCCTTGTGGGGAAGGATGACTATGAGGCCCAGGACGGACTGGCCAAGGCCTGCCGCACCTTCTGCCGCAAGAAGCACCCGCAGGCCCACGTCATCCTCATCGCTCACTCCGCCATCAAGCAGGGAGAGGAGAAGATGCCCACCGCCTCCGCCGTCCAAGGGTCCACCGGAATCCTCGCCCCGTTCAACAACATCCTCACCGTTTGGCGCAACGTGGAGAAAGAGGAGAAGCTGGAAAAGGCAGAGGGGAACGAGCCGATGATTGCCGAGGCCAACAAACTCCATGACGGGATCCTGAAGATTTGGAAGCAGCGCCGCACCGGTAAACGCCCCCGCGCCAAACTGTGGTTCAATCTGCAAAGCAAAACATTCAGAACCAAGCAGGATGATTCTCCACCTCCGACAATCGAAGTTTCTAAGCGCATAGAAGAAGCAGACCCATTCTAATTGACGCCATTGAGCGTTAATGTACTACTTCGACTAAGCGGACTCAAACCTCGCTTCAACGACAGGAACCAATTTCACCGACCCGCCTGAAGCTATCTATAGGGTAGCCGCGTTTGAGTCAGGCGGGTGCGGTGGATTCATACTCAAACATGAAAACCATACAGCTTACACGCGGACTATCGGCTAAAGTCGATGACTGTGATTTTGATAAAATATCTGCCTATAAATGGTATGCAATGAAGCATTCCCGCAGCGGTAAATTTTACGCTGCAAGGGCTGTTAGTAAAAGTAAATCACGGCGAATCATTTTAATGCATGCGCAAATAATGTGCACGCCAATAAGCATGGTCACAGATCATAAAGATTCCGATGGACTAAACAACCAACGGAACAATCTCCGTGTATGTAGCAACGGCCAGAATTTGATGAATAGAGGAAAGACCATTAAAAATATTGGCCAATTCAAAGGAGTTTACCCTTCAAACAGGATTAAAAATCCTTGGCTTTCTTCCATCACACTTAATGGAAAATACAAATACATCGGATCTTTTAAGACAGAAGAACAAGCAGCAAAAGCCTATGATGAATTTGCCAAGATTTATCACGGCGAATTCGCATCTCTAAATTTTCCCACATGAACGCACCAGTCACACCTCCCATCCTCTCCGATGAACAGTCCTCCGTTATGGGCGACATCATCCGTCTCGAAAATGTCCTTGTCACCGGGCCCGCAGGCACCGGCAAGTCCACCATCCTGAAGGCCCTCCGCCAGCACTTCACGGATGCCTACCTACGCCTCGCCGTTTGCGGATCCACCGGGATTGCGGCCGTCAATGTCGGCGGCCTCACCCTCCACACTTGGGCCGGCCTAGGAATGGGCGACGGCCCCGCCTCCACCATCGCCAACCGCATCCTCCACGGCACCAATCGCCGGGCCCTCGAAAACATCATCGGCACCAATCACCTTGCGATCGACGAGGTTTCCATGATCCCCGGCTCCCTCTTTGAAAAGGTGGACGAGATTTTCCGCCTTGTGCGCAAGAACGATAAACCATTCGGCGGGGTCCAGCTGATCCTCTTTGGCGATTTCCTCCAACTCCCCCCGGTTTCCTCCGACAATGCCAAGCCCGAGAAGTTTGCCTTCCAGACCGCGGCATGGAAACGCGCCGGAATTAAAACCCACATGCTCACCAAGGTTTATCGCCAAGCCGATGCCGAGACCGCCCGCGTGCTGAACTTGGTCCGGGTTGGTGAAGTCACCCCCGACGTCTCCGCCCTGCTTAATTCCTGCTACCGCAAGACCGACACCACCCCCGAGCACCCGCCCGTCATCCTCACCACCCACAACAAAGACGCCGACGCCATCAACGGCCGGCGCCTCGCCTTGATCGAAGCCAAGGCCTACGGGTTTGACGCCAAGGATGAAGGCACCGAGCGGGCCAAGAAGATCCTCGAACGCTGCCTGATGCCTACCCACCTTGACGTAAAGGTCGGCGCCCAGGTCATGCTTTGCGTGAACTATGACCAAGAGGTCGGACTGGTAAATGGCTCGATCGGGGAAGTTATCGCCCTCACCCCTTGGATGCGTGGATCCATCCCTACCGTGAAGTTCCAGAACGGTGTCACCCATGAGATTGAACCCTGGACGTGGGACATTCGAGAGAACGAGCAGAAGATCGGGAGCCGGACCCAGATCCCGCTCCGCCTCGCTTGGGCCATCACCGTGCACAAGAGCCAAGGCATGACCTTGGAAAAGGTAGAGGTGCACCTTGGCAAGGCATTCGAGTACGGCCAGGCCTACGTTGCCCTGTCCCGTGCCAAGACCAAGGAAGGCCTTTTCATCGCCTCCGGATCCAAGGCCAGCATCAAAGCCCACCCGGACGCCGTCCGCTTTTACGAACAAGCCACCACCCCAGCCGAATGAGCTCCGCCACCCGCACGATTAAAGTCCGGCCGGTCCATGGAGAACTGGGCCGGTTCCTGGTTGAATCATGGGAGCACCCGGACCGCCCCCACCAGGTTGACCTTCTGGCCCACGGCGGCCAAGGCGCTTGCAGTTGCACGGACTGGTCAACCCGGTGCCGTGGAAACCAGAAGCTCAAACCCTACGCCTTCATTCCCTACGGCACGGCCAAGAAACCAGATCCCGAACGACACGCTTGCCGTCACGTCACCGTTGCCCGGACCTACTTCATGAAGGAAGTCCTTCAGGGACTGGCCAAGCAACACCGGGGAGGCAGCCATGACGGCACCTGATTTGATCGGCCGCGTGGTCGCCTTCTTCCCCAAAGCGGATGCCGTTAAACGCGGCGTCCGCCAGCCGGGGACGGTCCGCTACGTTGGCCAGATCATCGCCGCCACCGAGGCCCCGCCAGTGGGTAAAGGCAAAGTCCCTGACTTCTCCCTCACCGTCCGGGGAAAAACCGGAAAAACTCTCACCATCAGCATGACCTTAAATTACGCCACCCTCCACGACACTTGGAAATCCGCATCACTCGACACATGAAACCTCTCACCCTTCAAGAAAACCAGCGCCTCCTTCGCCAGCAGTTCAGCGCCTTCATGGAAACCGCCAAGACGGTTATGCGCCAACTCGACTCGGAGGCCGTGGAAAACCACGAATGCCGCCTTGCCAACGTGGCCGCCATCCAGCGGACCATTTGCGCTCACTTCGACATCCCGCTTTCCTCGATGTCCGCCCACATTCGGACCCAGACCTACGTTGTCCCCCGCCAAATCGCCATGGTCATCTCCCGGGAATTGACCAAGCACACCCTGTCCGACATCGCCCAGTGCTTCAAGCGAGACCACGGCACCATCATTCACGCCACCCATTCCATCACCGCCCGCATCTCCACGGACAAGGAGTTTTCCGCCACCTACCAAACCCTCCGCCACCGTTGCGAGAGCGCCCTGCTCAACCTCACGATGCCACTTTTCCACCAGTAACCACATGCCCGCCGTCATCCTATGCCCAAAGAAAAGCTCCCCCAGTCCATTGGCCGCGCAACCGACCTCTCCCAAAGGTTTCCGCAAGCGTCCGCGTCATTCCTCCGCCTCAACGGTTACGCCAACATCCCCCCTGCCCCAGCCGCCAAGCACCCCGACCACCTTCCGCTTGGTGATACGCCACCCGCTCCCCAGCCTAAACGCCGTGCTCGGACAAGGACACTGGCAAAGGGCAAAGCTGAAGAAGGCGATTCAAGATTCTACGTTGTCCGCGTTACGAGCATCAGAAAGCGCCTCATTGATACCGACAACCTGGTTCCAAAGTGGCACGTCGATTCCCTCCGCTACGCTGGAATCTTACCAGACGATGCGCCAGAGAGAGCGCGAATTGAAACAAGCCAGCGCAAAGTCCAAGAAGGCGAAGAAGAACACACGCAAATCGAAATCCTGATCCAATGATATTCCCTGAATCCCACCGCTACCAACTCCCCGGTTACCAGTCCAGCAAGGGCGACACCTACGGGGTTTTTCTCATCCCATCAGGCCCCGATCGTCTCCTTTGCATTGCCACGGATGGAGACTGTCCCGGCCTCACCGGAACCCAATGGGAACATGTCAGTGTCTCCGTCCGCAATCGTCGCGGCGTCTCCCTGTCACGCTGCCCAACATGGGAACAAATGTGCGCCGTGAAGGCCGCCTTCTGGACGGATGCCGAGTGCGTCATGCAACTCCACCCGCCGCGGGCTGACTACGTCAACCACCACAAACACTGTCTCCACCTGTGGAAACCCTCCCACCACCCAATCCCGCAGCCGCCTTCAATTCTCGTCGGCCCCAAATGAAACGCACGCCCATTCGCCGCATCTCCGTCAAGCGCCAGACCGCCCTTCAGGAATACTCAGCCAAGCGCCAGGTATTTCTCACCCGCCTCCCCAAGTGCGAAGCCTGCAAGACCAAGAAGTCCCGAGACGTCCACCACATGCACGGCCGCCTTGGTGGAAACTACCTCAACGAAAAAACATGGATGTCAGTTTGCCGGACCTGTCACGACTGGATCCACACCCATCCCAAGGATGCCCGGGCAAAGGGGTGGCTCGCATGAGTATCTTGGGAAAGACGGTTTTCGTCGTTTGCTTCGGGTTGGCCTTGGTGTGGACCTTCGCCCTTTACCGCATCGCCTACCCCAAGCGCCTGAAGCCCGTGCGTTGCGTCCACCGCTGGACCACCGTCACCACCTACCAGAACGGACACAAAAAAAGGCGGTGCTCCGAGTGTGGAGCGGTCCGCCTCTTTGTCCCGTCCTTTCGCCAGCTTTGGTTTTAGGGGATAAACATTCGGTGAAGCCCTAGGCTTACCGACCATGAGATGATTCCCCCGATCCCGCCCACCACGGCGGTGATCGTGGCCACTCGAACAGTCACCGATTGCTTGAACTGTTCGAGCTTGGTCACCCGGCCGTTGGTCTTTATGACCTGCTCCTTTATCGCCCCGAGCTCGGACTTGATTTCAAGCCTGAACGTGGTCCGGTCCTTTTCCGATTGGTTCATGCGTTCCAGAAGTGTGGCGAACATGGCATTTACTGAGTGAGGGTCAAACACCTGGTTCTCGTTTCGGTTGTCCCAGTTGTTCATCACTCCCCGCCTTTCTTCGACTCCAAGCAGTCCGGGACGCCGTTGCCATTTTTATCCCACTCCGCCCGCTTGTACCCGGCCACCAGCAGGCCCATGCCGACCAGCACCGCCAGCCACAACCACGCCGGAACCTCACTCAGCTTCCACGCTGCCCCGGCCGCCACTGCCCCCACCAGCAGACCATTGGATAACGCAGGCCATGCTGGCAGCATCGACTTCAGCACCAGCCCCACCACCCCGCAGCCGATAGCCGCCCACAGTAGCCAGCGCCTTTCACTCGCTGCGCTCTCCACCTCGATGCGCTTCACCGCCACCGTGGAGTCTGTTGACCCGCTCGAAGCCTTTGCCTGATGCGATTCGGCGCGTAATTCAGACGCCCCCGCCAGCACCACCTTCACAACCGCAGGAATGGCCGCATTCGAAGCTGTGGCCGCTACTCCTACCGTGCTCTCGACCGTTGAACCAGCCGGGACGGGTAACGTGGTCACCGTTCCCCCGGTCTCCACTGTTGCCGGCGCCCCAATGTCTCCAGGCCCTTGAGCCGATGCCCCCTTTACCTTCACCCGGGGAAGCGCCAACCCGCACCCCACAAAGCAGAACACCAGCAGCGCCAGCGATATTAACCGAATCACATCCTTAGTTTTCATTTTTGATTATTAAGATTTCTGAAACGCGCCCAATAAAGTTCATAACCGTAACACGTCCAGCGTCATAATTGCGGTTATTCAAGCCGCCCGTGATCCACCCGCCGGAATCACTCCCAGCCAGCTCATGCACCACCAGCCCGCCCCTGCCATGCCTGAACACCACCACGTCCCCCTGTTTCAACCAAGCAAAGGAGCACGGTGGAATGTGGACGTAGGCCACCACCTTGTCAGGAGCCCCGGCCGGGATCAACGGCGCCATTGACCCCGTTCCCAATACGCCCACCCACTCAGCAGGCGCTTCTGCCATGCGTGCCTTAATCTCAGCGAGTGGCCGCACTTCAGGCTTAATCCTAGTCCCTTCATCAGGCAGGTTAATCCAAAGTAAAAACCCAGCCAGTGCCACAAGCACACCGGCCAGGATGGATTTTATATTTTTCATAAATAAAATGCCGCTCAGACCTTGAGAGCATCGCGTTTATTTGCGTCCATGTTAAGCGACCTTAATCCAGCTGGCAGACGTTAAATAAATGCGTGTGGCCGTTATGGTAATAGGTTGTCGCAAGGTTATTACTCCTACATCATCAATTGACGCCTTAATATATTCAAAAGTTGTTCCGCTTGAATACGCAGCAACAGGAACCCCCCAAACGGCATTTCCTGCCGCTGGCCTCCATCCAATGGGGACCGTACCTATAACCGCACCAGACGCAAAAGTAGCGGGAACCGTTACATTTAGATAACCATCACCAACGACACTCGACCCATTTGATACGACGCGCATTTTTTCGTTAGCCGGCTGAGTCAGTCCTGTGTTTGGAGTAATGTTGGAAGTCGATTGATCTACATAAGCCCAATCATTCCAATTTACTCCATTTGAAATGCGAGTGGCATACCGAGTTGTAGATGATAGATATGGGTAATTCACTTGAATGGAGTAGTCGTCCGCAAATCTATTAGTTAAAACCATTCCGTCATAAGGAAAACCAGTCATTGCGCGCAAATGGCTTTGTCCGTAGGGATACGTTTGCGGCGCATCGGTTGCTGCTTTAACCAAAGTTGCCCCGATTATATTCCAGTTCGCATTAGTTTTTACCTTTGCGGCTAAGCCAGCAGGAAAAATAGCGTTCCCGAGAATAGTAGAAATCCAAGTGTTCATCACGTTAAGCGGGTGGATTGCCCTCCCGTCCGCATAAGGATCATCCATCCAGATATTGGCAGCACCAACAGATTCTTTTAGATAAGCGTAAACATCCACAAAACAGCAGGAGAAATCCCGAGCAGCTTGCCGAAGACCTAGGCTCAGGTCTTCAAAGTATTTCGCATCCCGTGAATTTGGAACGTCCGACATTGAATTCGGCGTACATAAAACAATAGATAAATTTGCCACCGTCCTTGATGCCCGGATCGTTGTTAACCCCGAGCGAATACTTGTGATTGTTTGCGCCGCAGTGCGCCCATAATACGGGTCATTTGCGCCCCAGCGAATAACAAGAATGTTTGGAGTAGTAGCCAAGTCACCAGCTAAGTGCGTAGCAATCCAGTCCGCAGCGCTTGCCCCACTTTGGCCTCGATTAACTCCGGTCACGCCAGAAAACCCCAAGTCAACAGCAAGCGCCGGAATTAACTCCCAGATGCGATAGGGTGTCGTTGCGGCGTCTCCGTTAGTTGTGGAGTCACCAGTAAACACGATCTTACAAGCCGTGCTTTTAGGGGTGCCTGAAATAAACAGGTTGTGAGCGTAAGATAGAAACTCTCTACCCGTGACGTATTTACTTAAATCAGCGTAAGTGTTTAACTGCTTCTGTCCGCCCGTAACAGCAGAAACTATTTTCCCGCTTCCGTAAAACTGGGAACCCAGAACATTGCTAATTGAGGTAACTAAATACTTTTTACCAGTAGTTAAATAAATAGATCGGCTCTCTGAAATCGCTGAATTAACAGCAATTGTGTCATCTACTATACCGTCACCAATAGCCCCAAAACTTTCAGGCTTTGTAAAAGCAACAATTGCGGCCGTTGCACTTGCCGCAGCTTCAACCGCACTTGCCGCAGCCGCATCCTTGGAAATATCAGCCGCGTCAGCCGCATCCTGGGCCAGCGCCGCATTGGCAGCCGTCTCTGCAATCAGGTCGGTTCCATCCACAAACTCCAGCGCCCCTGTCGTTAAATTAAAGGCGGCCAACTTACCAAGACGGCCGCCAAGTTCCATCTCCCCGTCCAGAACTTCACCGGCCTCGAACCGAATCGTCCGGCCCAACGTCTCAGAAAGCGCCTGACACACCATCGTCAGCCGGTCCAGCGCCCGCTCGATCGTCTCCCCCGGGAAACGGCCGTTATAGACCAGATCCACCAACTGATTGATTGGGATGCTCCGGATGATCGTGATGACGTCAGCAATGGCCGTCCCTGCCCCGTTAAAGATAACCGCGCCCCCGGCCTCCCCATTCTCCCCCGTGGTCGTGTAATGGGTCGCCAAGATCAGCGTGGTGTAAACCCCGGCACGAAGCCGGATGACTTTCAAATGCTCCTCTTCAAGGAAGAAGAACGGGACAGCCACCGTCTGGGTTGCAGACGCAAGCGTGTATTGGATGCGGGAATTTGTGTTTGGAACGCTCATTTTTTAGGTGTGGAAAATTATCGGCTGAAAGAGCCGTTTCTTTCTTTCTTTTCAATCTTATCTGCTCCGCCGCCCATCCACCAGTAAACCGGTGAACCGACAAACGGAAGCGCCCGCCAAGTCTCGAACTTGCTCACGTCGATGTCATCGCCATCGGCAATCTTCATGGCCGCATCGACTACGTCAGAAGCCGGGTAAACGAGGAACGGCGCCGGGGGAGCAATCAGCAGAAGCGCCGCCTCAACTGGATTCTTGCTCTCACGGAACCGCCACAACGCCCACCGGTTTACCCCCGTCAACTTGAACAGGTTGTCCACCATGATGTCATCGAGCACCGGCCGCCGGCCCATGATGAAGTCCTTCAACCAGTCAATCGGACACCCGATCATGAACAGCAGGCCGGCCAGGTGAATCAGGTTGCGAGCCCCTTCCAGCTTCTGCCCCGCGTTGCCGTTGACGATCTTCGTGATCCCCTCCCGGCGGAAGGAATCAATCTGCTTCAGGGTGAAACTCTTCAGCATGTAGAAGATCCGGCCGTTGGGGTGACGCAGGTAATACTCCGGGTATTCCGATTGAGTCAGGGGTTGGTAATCCGCCAGCACCGTATAAACGGCAAACAGCGTGTCCTCAGTCTTCTTGCCCACGGCCAGATCCCGGACCACCTGGGCCCCGGTTGCAGGATCAAACGCCCGCTCGATGATTGACCGGCTCCGCCCGGAAAGATTCCCGGCCGCCGCCTCCCGTTGCAACCGGCGGAACTTCGCATTCACCAGCGTCTCCTTGCCGATCATGTCCAGGTAGTGAATGCCCACCAATTTGAACGTCCGGTCCAGCGCCTTGTGCATCTTGCCCGTGTCCCGGAACTCTTCAGCGATTTGATCCAGCCCAAGATCCTGCCGGGTGATCTTCGACTTCCGCGCCAGCGCCTGCCCCCCAGCCACCATCGTGTCAAAAACCCCGTTCTCGTAGAGACTGAACGCCACGTCCGTGACCTGTGACATTGCCGATGTCACTTGCCCCATCGTCGTGATGTAGGCCAGTGACTTGAAATTACTGACAAACGTGGATTGCACCCCACGCTGAAACCGAGCTTCCAGAATGGACTGCACTTCTGCCTGTTGCTGATAGGTGATGTCACCCGTCGCAATCAAGTCCTCCACATAGGCACCGATCGAGGCTTCCAGAGCCAACTGGGAAGAGACGGCACCAGGAGCACCGGCCACCGGCACCGTGAACTTGCCGAAGAAGCGCCGTTTCTCAATCGCCTGGTTCAAGCTCTCAACGTAGGACACCAACGCCTCCACGCTGTCCGCATAGAACTGATCCGCGTCCACCCCGACGACATCCGTCTTGCGGGTCTTCAGGTTGCCCGGCTTGGACTCAGGCCGGCGGAATCCACGCAGCACCGAATTGACGACTTCGATCCGTTCCTCACGGGAAAGAATGCGCCCTTGATCCTGGGCTTTCTTCGCCGCCTCCTGAAGTGCTTTCTCGATTTGCCCCTGTTCCGGCTGGCCATAATAATGGTTCATCAGCCCATCGAGGTCATTCACCTTGCGCGGGAAGTAGTCCTTAATTTCCCCGACGTCATACCCGGCCGCAATCGCCCGGGCCCGGGTAGATGCAAGAACCTGCTCAACCCGGGCGAATGACCCGGCCATGCCGTAAGCATTCAGGACCGCGTCCCGTGAAGCCGTGTCCCCGTTCTTCAACGCCTGATCCAAGATCCGCGCCTCGCGCTCAGGAAGCGCCTCAAATGCCACCATCCAAGGCTTCACCGCTTCGAAGTCAGCCTTCAGTGCCCGGCCAATGTCGAAGTCTAAGCGCCGCAACCGCTGCCCCAGATTGGCCTTCCCGCTGATTGCCTGCAACCGGGACACAAGGGGCACAAACAGCTTGGCCGCCAGTGATGCCTCCGTGGACTTGCGCACCGCCTTGGCCCGCGCTGGCAACGGTTGCCCACTGTTCAACCGCGTGAGGAGTTGAGCGGACGCTGCTAGGCGCTTTGCCTGAATCCGGTTAAACATCGCCTGATTCGCCTGCGTCTGGTTCTGGGGGATGCCCGTGGTCGCAAAGGTTATCTCCGACTGGGGAACCAGGTTGAAGGTTGCATTCGTGAACGCGGCCACCGCCAGGCGCCGGGAGTCCTTCGAGTTTACGGAATACTCCGCCACCGTCATCCCGGCCCCCACCAGAATCTGCTTCACGTTCGCCGGCGTGCTCTCGGGAATTACCGCCGCCAAGAACTCCCGCAGACGCACCGCCCGCTGGGGCTTGGCCTCGAAGTAGGGGACCGGATTGGACATCAGCGCCTTTGCCGCCACCACCCCAGCCTCCAATACCTCCGCCGAAATGGGCCCGCGCTTGAAGTCCTCCGCTTGCATCGCCCGCTCCAATGCCGCCGTGGTCAACCGGCCGGACTTAATAATCCTGCCCTGGGCCCGCATCGCTGAATCCAGTGCGTCCCAAGTTGAAGGCTTGCCCCAAGACAGCTCACCATAGAACGGGATGGATAACGTGCGGAACTTCTCCTGAAGGGACGCAGTCTTTTCCCGGGCTGCCTCCACTTCTCCCTCCGTTGCCAGCATCCCGCCCGAGGCCTTCATCTCTTCCACCGTTTTGAACTGCTTGGAAACGCTCGCCCGAACCTGCCCCTCGCCCATCGTCAGGGTTTTCTCCTGATTGCGAACATCGCCAGTCATTGCCTCCACGATGTTGTCCAACGTGTAGGGCTTTTTCTTCCCCTTGATTTTGATAAAGGGCTCCCCAAATCCAGGCAACAGCTTGGCCTCCACCCATTCCTTGAACGCCGATTCCCGCCCGGTCATCGCGGTTTCCAGTGCCTTGCCGGTCTGATACCGGTCAACCTCAGTCTTCCCGAAGTTGGCCACCGAGCGCTCCACCCGCATCATTTTCCCATAGAGAACCATGCCGTCCTCACCAATGAATTGATCCTTGAACCCATCGTCCAGCACGCCCCGGACTTCTTCGTCCTTCGCATACTCGTTCAAATACTCTTCATGCGCAGCCAGGAGAACGTCCGCAAAAGCCTTCCGTGCAACCTCATCATTGGGCGACATGCTCATGTTTCCACCCTTTGCCAAGAACTCCCTGAAGGCCGGCATCCCAACCTCGGGAACCTCAACATGAGACGGCCGCATCACGGGATTAATCTTCACCCCAAGCCCATCAAGGTAAGCAGCCATCACCGCGCTTGACCGCAGCGCCCGGCCAACAGCCCGCTCCGCATTCCCATCATTGACCATGTTGTCCCAAATCTCGGACAGCGTCCCGCCATCGTTATAAGCAGCCGCATACGGCCGGATTTCCTTCATCAACGCATCCGCCGTTTTTGACTTCACCTTTGCATACTCAGGCCGGGGAAACCGCGGCGCATACGCATCAGCATCGAACACCGGTTCTTTTCTCGGGTCCACCATGCGAGGATCCGCAATCAGGGTAATGTCCCCGAACGCCTCATAAACATGCCCCGCCTTCACCACGCCAATGCTCGGCACCGCATAGCCGCCAAACTTCGCCGCAATCAAAAGGCCTTCCGCCGTGGTGTTGTGCAGCGCCATCAGCTTCCCGGCCACCGGTTCAAGGCTGAAGGTCGGACTCTTCAGCCAACGCAAGTCCACCGTCTCACTCGCATACTTGGCGCCCCGCGCTTCGCTCACCGTCACGATCCCATCAAACCCGGAGTTTACCACCGCCCGGGACAGTGCCCGGCCCTTCTTGCCGCCAAACGCACGCGAAAGCCGCGCTTTCCAGCCATCTTCACCATAACCCACCCATTCGACAACCAGCGGGCTCTCAAACTCCACGATCCCGGTTTCCAGTCCATCATGCACTTTCACCTTGTCCCCAACTGGGGCCAGGTAACGGCCGGCCGGTTCGATGTCTTGCCCAAAGGTCGCGCCCATCCGCGGCGCCTTCTTCGTGTTGCGCACATAGCGGAAGCTTACCGGCTTCCCGGTCTCAAACACACGGCCGGTCTCGGAGTCCGTGAACTTCTCCACCACTCCCTCAATCTTGGCCAAGTTAAACGTCTGCCCCTTGAACCCCATGTTTGTGGGCATGACCGGCTCGCCGCGTGTGCTCTGATCGAGTGCCGATAAAAGATCCATCGTCGTCTCGAACTCGAAGCCTTCATCCGTCACCAGCGCATCCCGGAGCTCATCCAATGGTTTCCCCTTCTTGCGGAAGAGACGCAGCTTTTGCTTCGTGTCCAGATTCTCCATCAGGGACTTCAGCTCACCCTTGAACATCGGTTCCTGTGAAGGTGCGAGCAATCCACCCGCCCGGATAACTGCCGCCTGAAGCTCGGAGTCATCACCCCACCCAATGTCCTGCCGAATGGTGGCCATCTCTTCCGCCTGCTGTTGGTCATTGAACCACTTCAGCGCCAAATTGAACGCCCCGTCCATGGTCTTCACCGTTCCCTCGATTTCAATCCCTTCAGGATCCCGCACCGTGTAACCGTCCTCATCGTTGCCGGTGATCTTCGGGAAGTCCTCTTCCTGCCCGATCGAGTCCTTCATTTCTTCGTCAAACTCAGAAGCGACCGGCGCCGCCTCACGGTTCCCTTGCGCGGCCGTCTGATAGGACTGATCCAGCGCCCGCTTCTCCGCGGTCAAGCTGGCCTCCGTCTCCCCTTCATACTTCTTCAGCAGGCGCTCGGCCTGTGGTGAGAGCTCCACATTCAGGTCATAGACCGGGATGTCATTGAGCATTTCCGCAACAAAGGTCTCCTCCTCCGTCATCGGCCCGTTTTCGGTGATCGTTTCCTTATCACCAAGCCGGTCCTCAATCACGGCCTGAAGCTCCTCCTCCATTTGAGCCTTCACAAAATCACGCTCACGCATCGCCGCAGCCTCCGCCGCCCGATCCGCCCGCAGCTGCGCCAGTGCCCCCTTCTGTTCCTCGGCCGCCAGCTGGGCCTTCAGATCCTCATAACCCTGGTATGACCGCAGCACGCGCTCGGTCTTGGCCCGGGCATCCGTGCCGTCCGCTTCAAACACGGCATTCAGTTCAGCCTGCCGCGTGGCCCGCGCCGCGTCCGCCTTGCTCGCGTCCAGCTTCGAACGGACCGCGCCGGCCGACACTTCCCCCAGCGCCCCCTTCATCAGGGTTTCCAGATCCGCATCCAGCTTACCCTCACGCAGGAGCTTCTTCATCTTCGCCGCTCCCCGGATGACCGTCTTCAGCCGCTCGCCCAAGGTCCGCAGCCATTTGCCCCAGCCGCCCGGGAGCGCCACCTTGCGCCGGGCCAGTGCGTAATCCACCACCCGCTTGGAAAACCACTCGATGTTTGCCCGCTCCAAATCATCACCGGTCAAATTCCCAGCCACATCAGTCTCACCATTCGCTGAATGCCACTTCATCCGTGCGTCATTGAGCTCCGCCGGCGCCAGATTCTGATCCAGATACGCCTTTTTGATATAGGCCTCGGACACCTCTTCAATGGCCACCGTTGGGTCCGCCGCCTGCGCCACCGTTGCCACCATTTGAAAAACGCCATCCGTGGTCGCCTGCACATCAGCCGAGCCTTGAATGCTCGCGGTTTCCAGCGTGGTCTCCTTTGCCAGACCATTCACCAGCTTGGCGACATCCAGAGCGCCCTGGGCCTGCTCCTGCGTCATCAGCCCTTTGTTTACCCGATCCATCAGGGTCTCAGGCATCGCCGGCCGCTCCACCTTCAACTCGGCGCCAAACTTCTCCTGAAGCCCGGCCAGTGTTTCCTTCGTGGCCTGCTCATTGACCGCCCGCTGTTTCAGCGTGTCCAGAAATTGACGCTCCTCCGGGTTGGTCACATCCACCGGGGAAAAAGTACCCAGTGCCGTGTTTTCCAAAACCGGGACACCGTCGATCATTCCGATCTTCCAGCCATCCACTTCCAACCCATCAGCTGAAACGAACTTCTCCCGAAGAACGCTGTCATTGTATTTCGCCATCGCATCCTGGTTGCCGTTCGCGGCCGCCACCAGTAACCGGCCAGCCTCCGGGCTTGCGGCCGTTGCCATAAGTTGCTCATCCGTCTTGACCTGCCGAAGCACATTGAAGTCCGCCGGGGTCAACGTCTGGCCTTCCTTCGTCGTCAGGTATTTCTCCCCCTTCGACACAGCCATGTTTTGATCCACCGCTTCCAGCGACGTGATACCACCAGCAAAGAAGAAGCCGAGCGTGAAGGCTGACACCGATTCCACTAGGCGCTGTTTTGCGGCCTGCTCCGTGAACAACTCGCGCTTTTCGTCGTAAGTCTGCTGGGCAACAAAGTCATTCCAGAAGTTTTGCGCCGGCTCAGTCAAACCCTCCTCCACGCCTGCCGTCAGCCCGCGCCGTGCAAACTGCTTGGCGAAGTCACCAAACGCCACCTTGCCGGCCGTCTTTGGAAGATCCCCCAGAACCTTGTCCATCAAGCGCTCCATACCGAACGCACGTTCGAGGACCATTTGCGGACCGGCGGATGCCAAGTTGGCACCGAATGCTTTTTCGGGATCATAGGCATCCCCCTCTTTCGCCATGCGCTCACTTTCCACATCAGCGAAAAACGCCGACTCCATGCCAAACGCACCGGCCGGCCCAAGCGCCGCCAGCGCCGCGGTAGCCGGGACACTGCCCACGCTCGCCATGAATTGGCCAAGGGTGGACTTCTGAAACTCAGGATTTACTCCCGCCCGCTCCATCGCCCCGCCGCTCAACTCATACCAGAATTTAGAGAGCTTCCGATAATCATCGGACACGTCCTTCGAGGTGGAGCTTGCAAACTCCTTCGCCCGTTCCCGGTTCGTCTCGTCATTGACGCCCCGGATACTCGCCATGTCCGCGTCGATCTTGGCCAGTCGGGCCTTCTGCTTATCGTTCAGCACCACCTCCGTGTCTTTCGGTTGAAAGGGAGGGTTGACCAACTGCTCACGCTCTCGGTTCAAATCGAGGTAAGTCCGATTTTCAAATGGGGACTTCATCCGTCCAGGGGAGGCTGCAATCGTTGCCGCCTGCGAATAGACGCCGGCCGGGATCTTCTGGGCAAACCCAGTAAACCCACCGGCCGCCGCCCGGGCCGATTGCTCCGTGTTTACCATCAGCGCCCCTTTGCCCACCTTGGCCAACCCCTCCGTGCCTGCAAAGGCCTCTGGGTTTTCGGTCTCCGTCACCGGTGCCTGCGTTTCACTGCCTTTGTAAAAGGTGGAAATCTTGTCATAGGCCTGTGCCGCCGTCGCACCCTCACCAAAGAAGCGGCCGGAAATGTTGCCGAAGTTGGCCAGGACATCCTTGCGCGGGAGCCCGGTGCGCCGGGACAACCAGAGGGACACGAATTGCTGATCCACCATCTCATCCGCCCCGGACTGCTTGGCTTGGGAATCGAGCCCAGCCGCCCCCGTCAGCGTTTCGAATTTGTTGCGGGCCTCTTCCGGCAAGCGGCCAAGGCGGGTTTCACGGGACTCAAACAGAGGTGCAAGTTCGTCGGTGTTCATCAGAATCCAAATGCGTCTTTCAGTGCCTCATAGCCAGCCGCCTTTTGCGCTTCTGGCATCAAATCCTCTCGAAGGAACTTCTTCACCTCATCAGCCGAACGGTTGCCGTCCTTGGCAGAATCGAAAAAGTTCCGGATCTTCCCTTCCTGATTGAGCATCAGGTCACCGGCCAGCACATCGCCAAGGGCGGGAAGCAGGCGCTTATACTCACCGATCATGTCCCGGCGCATTGCCCGCTCTGAAGTCCCAATGTCCCGGTCCATCCATCGCGTCCCTTCTTCCTGAAGATCCTCGATGTCCGCCAGCTTCAGGCTGAACAGTTCATCCATCAGCTTCAGCCGGGTTTCCTTCGTGAGCTTGGCCGAGTTGATCGAGTTTTGCAGATCCCGGTATTCCGTATCACTCGGCGCCCGGCCGAACATCTTCGCACCAAACCCGCCCTGAATCTTCTTGCTGATCTTCGTGGCCTCTCCCTCCGATGACGCCATTTCAGAGCGTGAGGTTTGCGTGAGCTCCGCCTTCAGTTGGTCCGCCTGCTCCGTGGTAATCTTCCCGAGCGCCATGCGTTGCTCGATGTCCCGAAGCCCCACATCCCCCTGTTTACCGGGAGTCACCGCACGGTCACGAATGCGCCCGGCCTCGCCCGCCTGTTGCTGGGAAAGCTCCTGCGCCTTGGCTGCCAGCTTGTCAGCCCGCTCCTCACCGGCCAACGCCAATTCCGGCGCCAACCCCGTTGCCGTTTCCTCATCCATCGCCCCGGACTTCACCGCCTCCGCCACATCGGCCGTTGTTGCCCGGCCGAGACGAATCTGCGTCACAAGGCTTTTCCCGGTGACGTCCATTTGACGCTGGGCCTCGCGTACCCGTGCATTCGTCATGCTCTGTAAATTCACCCGGCCACCCAGCGACATGCCTCCGCGCTCGAACTCGTAATTGGTATAAGTCCCGTCCTTCCCCTTCTCCGTGATTGCCTTGTTGAACTCGGCATAAGCCTTGACCGCCTGCGCCGGCGGAAGCTCACGAATGGCGTCCAGCTGATTGGATGCCGTCTTATACATCCCCTCATCCAGCCCGCGCCGAACCATTTCCTCCTTCTGGTCGGGTTGCACGTTCATCAAGTCCACCGTTGCCACATACCCCTCATAATCCCCGCCCCGCAGCTTGGCCTGGGCGTTGCCCATCAGCCGGGAATTGCTTTGGCGAATCAGCGCCCCGTCCTTCTGGGCCTTGAACCGGATCCCGGTCTCCGCCAGATAGGACTCCGTCAGCATCTTGTCCTGTGCGACCGTATTTGAGCCCCACCCCTGCTGTTTGATGCGTCCGGGCTTTGCGGTCTCGTAAGCCTTCCAGGTGTCCTGCCTGAACTTGTCCCACGTTTCCGGCTTGTCCTGGTTGGCCTGCGCATAGGATTCAACCTGCGCGGCCGTCTCCATTCGAATGGTCTCCTCCGAAGCGAGGAACCCCTTGTTTACCTGCTCCTGCTTCTGAATGGCAAAGCGCCCCAGGACGTTGCCCACGTCTTGCAGCGCCCCGCCGGCTTGGGACAGCGCCATGTTGGCAGCCTGCATCTCGTTCCCCATGCGGGGGCCAAGGCTTGGAGCTTGGCGAACGTCAGAAAGTGATACGGTTGGAATGGCCATGATAATTATTTTTTCGTAGTGGATACCTGATAACCCATGTAGGCCGTGTTTGAAGTGCCAGAAAGCAGCGATGAACCGGCGCCGATATAAGCCGCCCGCGCCTGATTCGATCCCACCCGGCGATCATAAGCTCCCTGGGCCCGAAGCGCCCGGGTTTGCTGCGTTGCCTGACGACTCGCGTCCAGTGCTTCGAGCTCCAGAATCCCGGCCGTCTCTGCCATCACCTCCAAGGGAGTGCCGTCAATGGTGACCCCGCTTTTCGCGTAGGCCGTGCGCTGCATCCCAAGGAAGCGGCGATTCTGTTCACGTCGGCGCTTTACCGACTCGCGGGCATCCATGTCCACCTGGGCGGCCTGACTCTCCGCCAGCTTGGCGTTGTACTCGCCCATTTCCTTGGCGGTCTTTGCCGCCTGTTGTTGCCCATAAACGGCCACACCAGTGCCAGCCACTGACGCGGTGATTGCAGCTATCGCAAGCCATGTTGAAGTAACGTAAGCCATATTATTCTCCTCCGATAATTTTAATCATGTGCGTGACGTTTCGGTCGGTGACCTGAAACCCGATTTTCTGGTAAATTCTCCCCAGCGATTCCTGCCGGCACGCGGTCAACATGACCCCGTAACCCAGCCGCTTTGCCTCCTGCTCCATAAAGGTGACCACGGCATTGATTGCCCGGATCGTTTCCATGCCCTGCGCTTTGGGGTTGGAAACCAGCCACTCCATCCAGCAAACCCCGTTGCTGTTGCTCATGTAAAGGAAGGCGGCGCAAAGCGGGAAGGCCTCCGTCTCCCCGGCTTTCTCCCGGTGATAGGCCACCACCCCAAGCCCCGGAAGGATTGCCTCCGGGACTGCCTCCCATTTATGGGCCGACCACCAACTGGCCAGCATCGGATAATCTTCCGGGACATAGGGGCGTATTTGAATGCTCATTGGGAATCTCCTTTTTTGAAATTATCCTCCGCCCACAAAGGCTGAAGGTTTGTGTAGTGGAAACAGGTTCTTTGCTGTGAGGAATCAGATAAATCAAATGCAGCGCATGGCTTGATGTGATCCACATGCCACCCGCGAAAGCCGTAATTTTTCCAAGACATTCCCTCCTTAAATTGCGACTCAAGATGTTTTATCAGGTGTTCAATGCTGCATCCTATAAGTTCAGCCGTATTGGCTGACTTAGCGATACCCTTGACCGCCACTCTGATTCGAACGCGGCACAAGTGTTCGAGCCTATAAGAAGCATCTGCCCATCTCTTCTTTTTGTAAGCCCTCACTCGCTTCCTGATCTTGTCACCATTTTTGGCGATATACCGGCGTGCTGCATCTCGCTTTATACGACGATCTAAATCCAATCCTTCAGGGGTAATCCTTTTGCTTAAACGTGCCTGCTTAACGCTCTCACGTCGCTTCTGAACACGGACAGGATCGTTCGTGATGGATTTAACTGTTTTTGCGTTTACCCGCTTGTAGTTCGCAAATGACTCAGACGTTACCCACCGCTCATAGCAGGCCCGTGTCCCATTTTTAAGCATGGGCCTGCTGTATCCTTGAAAGATACGCCCGTCTTCCCTTACCGCACCAGCCTTTAGGATTGTGCTCATTGAATGCCGGTCACGATGTAATGCACGGTCATCCCCAGCAAGGTCCAAGGTAGGGGTTGATCCTGTTTTAAGATTATCGTCGCATCCTCAGAATAATCCCCATCCACCTCCTGATATTTGTCCCCGGTGAACAGAGGCGGCGCCGCGTCCATCAGGTCATCCGTTGTCCGGAACTCAACTTCCCGGAACGTCTCCCCGTTCAAGTCGGTCACCTTCAGCCCGAGCGTGTCCAACAGGCGAAGCGTGACGCCGCGGATGTTCTTCACTGCCCCCTGTGTGTTGCCGGCCGAGTCATCCACATCGAGGCGCATCGGTTGAATGATCGAGTCATAGCCGAGCCCCACATGCACAATCGAGGCCTCATGATCCAGCGTGACCTCGCCGCCGGTAACCACTTTGTCCGCGTGCACCGCGCCATCGGCCAGGATCTCCACCGTCTCACCTTCGAGGTGATCGAGTCCATCAACGACCAATGTCGGCGCCCCGTAGTAAACGACGGACGAATCCAGGAAGTTCTTCGCCACATCCGCACCGGCAAAGGTGTAAGCCCCATCAATGACATCCTCAAAAATGTCAGTCGAGGGCGTGAAGTACCCGGTCATCCGTTCAAGGTAACGCTTTTGCACCCCGTCAATCGTGCGCAGGACCGACACCCACACCTCATCATCAAGCTCCCCGTAAACCGTCTCCACCGATTCAATCGTGCCCGCCGTGGTGTGCCGGTGCCAGGCAATGACGCTCTGCTCCTTTTCATAGGTCATGCCGATCAAGTTGCCATTGGCCACCGCCCAGAAGATCGAATCCCGGTCCGATTGGTAGGAAGGCGACGTGATCCCGCCCGCCGTGATATGCTCGGACAGGATCGTGACGTCATTCGATTGGTAGCCTTCACGAATCGCATCATAGACCGCCTCGCGCAGTTTGCGGCCGCTTCGCTGGACAAACAGGATCGTGTCATTCACCAGCAGCGCCCGGCCTTGCTGACTGCCAAAGTTCGACTGTTGTTTTACCTTGATCTTGGTCGGGGTGATTGGGTTGTCCAGATCCCCGCCCATTGCCGTCCATTCCCCTGACGTGGTGCCAATCACCAGCCGGGACTGAGAAATCATCCACAGCACTTGCTGCCGCTCCGTAGAAGACAAAGTGAAGGCCAGGCTGTCATCATCGGCCGTCCCGGTCGTAAAGTTCTCGTAATCGTCAGTAATCGACGCCCAGAGCGTTTGCGGTTGAAAGGTCGTTCCCGCGAAAAACATGCGGTTTTCATAGAAGGCACACGCCGCCGGATAACCCCGCACCGCGGACCATGCCCCCTCTGCCCAGTATTGGGTCGCCGCATCACTGAAAAGGTTACGCTTCACGGTTGCAGTCACTGATGTCGAAGACCCAAACGCCGTCACTTGCACCACTCCGTAGATAAACCGGTCTTCCAACTCGAACACCGCCCGGGAGTTTTCGCCATTGGTTGCCGTTTGGGAAGTCCAGGACGTGATGTTTATCCGGTAATAGGCCTCATCATCCTCTTCGCCCTCCACGTCGATATTGCGATCCTTCCGACCTGTATAGGCCCGGACGGATTCCCAGTTGGTGCTGCCATCAAGGGAACGCTCCACATCCACCGTTGCCGTCCAGATTCCATAGGTCTTAAAGAACCATTTCCCCGAAACTAAAACGGCCGCTGACGTGGACACCGATGTGATTGCAAGCTCCGTGCTGGTTGCTTCCCGCCGGTGGCCGATGTTCATGTAAGCCCCCACATGCCCGGCCTGAAACACGGCTGACGATGCGGTCAAGGTGATCGTCCCCGTGGTGCCGGATGGATCAATGGTCACCGCGGTCAGGTTTTCCTCCAAGAAAGGCGGCCGATCAAAATCCACTGTTACCAGCGTCCAGTTGTCATTTGCCAGACGGGACAACTTTTTAACCGGGTGACTTGGATGCGTGATATAAACCACGTCATTGATTTGGACATACTGAATCTCCGCGCATTGGGCGGCCGTGTAAGGACTCACCACCTCATAGGGAGCACCGAGCACCTGAATCTGCGCACCCTGGTAATAAAACCGGATGTAAAGGTCTCCCATTTCCAGCATGAAGGACACCGTCCGGCTGAACTGGAAATCCAGCATTCGCACCGGCTTGTTGGTCGCATCGTACTTGGCGGCCGCCACAAACTCAAACCCCTTTCGCCGCGTGACCCCGCCGTGAGGCATCGGGATCATGTTCTGGCATTGGCGACACCCGGCCGCATACTTCTCCGTGTCCACCCGGGCGTCCAACTTGGGCGAAAGCTCGCCCGCATTGAAGCTCATCAGGTTCTTCTTGTTTCGTGGATTTGCCATTGGTTATCCGTTCGTTGAATAGCGGCGAGCCTGGACAAAGCGGGAGTCCTCCCACGGGGCGAAGCGCTTCTTCTTCCGCTCGTTCCCGTCCTTCATCCGGGCCTGTGGCAGGCTCACCCGCTGATACTCAGAAAGCAGGGCCTGCGCTAGGGCATCATCCTGCCGGATTGGCAGCGCGATCTTCGATGCGAGCAGCACCACCACCGCGTTGACAAAGAGAGCGTCCCATTTGTGCGTCTCCTCATCGTACCCGATGAACCTGACCTTGGCCTCTTCCGCATCCGTCAGAAGCTTGTCCCCTTCGATTTCCCACGTTTCCCCGAGGCTCCCCGTCACTTCTACCCCATTGAGCTCCACCAGGCTGATAAAATTGATCGGGAGCTGGAATTGATACGCCCACTCAAAGGCCGGCGCCTCAGTCAACCGTGACAGGGCCTCGCGCTTCTTCAGGCAATTCCACTCCCCAGCCCGCGCCACCTCGCGCACCGCTAACTCGAAGGTCTCTTTACAGACCCGGGCGGACTTCGAGTTTACATCCTCGATGTCCAAGACGTGAGGCGACCCGACCCGGCCGAGTGCCTGATTGCAAATGTTGGTTTTCGTGAGGGCCATAAAATTGGATGCCGTAGTTTACCCGCTACGGCACGGGGTTTTAGTTACTCCGCCAAACCAACCGCCTGATTTGCCATAAGTTGTTCCTGGCCGACATAGACCAAGTAAACAACCGACCTCACACGAATGAGAACATGCGTTGTCTCATTTTCAGGATCAATCCCCAGCAGTTCAAAGGGCTCGTTCATGGGATTAGTTCACCTGAATGGCAAACGCAGTGATACGAACATCAGTCACCGCCGTACCAAGCTGCGCAGTCCATGCCGTGTTAACCGTAGCCTGACGGGCGACGACGGGAAGTGTGACGGGCAACGTGGTAGTGGCCGGGACCCAGACCGAAAACACCACCGTGCCAGCGGCCACATGCCGGAAGTCCACACGCGTGCCAGTGGCACTGGTGTTAGTGATGAGCAGTGCGCGGAGGTCGTTGAAGATCGAGGCGACTGCCGCAACAACGGTCGTCTCCGTGGTGTTGGTGAGCGTGACCATCGGAGCCATCGTGTTCAGGTCTCGGATTTGCTCCGCAGCACCAACCACACGCCCAATCTTGTCAGAAGCCGGTGCAACTATTTGCCCAGCCGTGCGGGCCGTCTGGATCGCGGTTGCCGCCTTAACGCCAATGGCCACCGGATTACCGGATGCAGTTGCGCCTTCGGCGGCCGTGCCGGCCACAGCGATGCCGCCCAATGCAACCGTGACCACAGTGGTGCCACCGTCCAGCGTCACACGTTGGCTGTTTCCTGTGCCGGTTTGCGTTACTCCTCCGATAATCACCTTGTTGATACCCGTCTCCTCCATCGAGAACTTGCCAACCGTTAAGCGAGTGGTCGATGCGGGAGCCGTGACACCGTTGAACGCCTGAATAAACAGGTAAACAGGAGTCAGCGCATCAATCAGACTCTCCAAACGGCTAGCGCGTGAGGTGAACTGAAGCGTCGTTGCCGTGGCCGGCGAGCTATCGCAAAGGAACTCCGAGGTAGTGTCACCTGAAAATTGAACGATGACACCGGGCGAGGCATCCGTGGTAAGCGGATGCGACGACGCACCAGATGCCCATCCACGCCGTTGTGTGTCGAACCAATTGGTCGTGGTGGCTGAAGTGCCGTTCTTGACCAAGCTCACGCAGTTCCAGCCGAAGACCGTCACCGTGCCGCTTGCGCTCGGAGTCCACGCCTTGGCGCTCATGGTAAGCGTCAACGTGCCCGAAGTAGCACCAGCGTTTAAGCAGGTGAAGGTGGAAATACCACCAGACGATTGCGTGAGCAGTGATACCGCACCGTTGACGATTGCAAGCGTGTCGGACGACGCACTGACCGTCGCAGCTTCAGCGATGGAGAAGATCGGATTCCCACCGAGGAAGGTGATCGTTGCCGTGGTGGTCGAACGTGACCAAGTACAAGCAAAGACCGGCGAGAACGTGACGACATTGGCAGCCACCGCGATGATTGCGTAACGGCCCGGCACAATGGCAGCCGCACCACTGCCGCCGCCAAGGTAGCAGCTTTGCCCAATGTTCGCATCCGTGAACCCGTGACCAGTTGGCAACGTGATCGAGATAAGAAGGCCGGTTGCATCCGTGGTAAACGCGCAGTTCTCACCAATCAAATCAGCGAGATAAACCCCGAAGTGCTGATTCACGATTTTCTGACTCAGCATCACCTTGGCGCGTGCAATGTGCCCGCCCTTGATCGACTCCACCGAGCGCATCAGGAACTCAGCGTTTACCGTTGTGCCGGTATCCACCAGCAAATTGCCGTAAGCCTGGGCCACGGTCATGCCTGCACCCGTTGCGCCCACTTGCACAGCTTCATCAGCCACCAGCCCCGCGCCGGTCTTGGTAAACGAGCAGTCAACGATGTGAGCATTCTGGGTGATGCCACCCGTTTCACTTAACACAAGCGCCTTGAAGGTGCCCGGATTCCCGTCCAATTCCCCCCCTATAATTTGGGGCTTGGTCCCAACTACTTGATTCGAATTCAAATTCATAAAGAAATACTTTTTTGGTTAAATAAAAAAGCCCGCCCCCACTCCAAGAGCGAAGGCGGGCCAACAACAGAACCCAACGGGCCTTCAGCTTAGAAGGCCAAGTAACCGATGCGGAACACCAGTTTACGAGCAGCCACCGGGGTGACCAAAGTCACCAAGGTCGCCACGATGATGCTATCCGCGCCGAGAGTGTAGGGAGTCAGGCGGGCCGCCGCAGCGATGGAATCGAAGCGGTCAACACCGGCCGCTGCCACGTCGAGACCATCCGCATAACGGTCAACGTCAGCCGCAGCGCCGACACCGGCGACGTCATCGTCACCAACGTCAACCGTTGCAGTGCCAGCGATGCCATCGGTGACAACCGTGCAGTGCGAGGGGTCGATGATGCAACCCTGGGGCAGCTTCACGATGTTGATCTTGTCGCCGGCCGCTTCCGTGCCGAGCATGGTATAAACCGAGGTGGCAAACATCAGGGTGCCCGCTTCACGGACGCCTGCGTTGCGGTTGGCCAAGGTGGGATTCGCCTGCTTGGCGTAAATGTCAGAGCTAAAGGTAGGCATAAAATTGCTTTCTTAGTTTGGTTATTGAGTGAGGAAAAGTCCCAGCGCTTACGGGGACTCGTCGCAGTAAACCAGCACCACTTTTTCCTCTTCGAGACGGGTGGCGCCGAGCATCAGCACCGTGCGAATCTGGACCGTGTGGTTCTGGGTGGGGAGAATGTCGATCTTCACCGATTTCTCCATGCCGATGCCGAGGGCGATGCCGTCGCGCTGATAGGCGATGCAAGTGCGGATGTCGGTCGCAACATCGAGGGTGGTGAGCTCAGTCATCACGCACTCGAAGCCGAGGAACCGGTTCACCGTGCCGTCCACAAGGGCCTTCACGTTGTTGTAATCCGAGGACTTGATTTCGGTGACGTTGTTGAGCAGGTCGTTCAGCTGTTTTGCCGAGTGGACAAAATAGCGACCCTCAGAATCAACTTCAGCCTTGTCCAGGATGTACTTGGCGCGGGTCCACTTGGCCAGCGTCATGCCGCTGTTGGCAGCAACACCAGAAGCGACGTAATCCACAGCGACCTTCTGGGTGGCGGGAACGTCCACGGCAGTGGTGCCATCCTCACCGATGTAAGCGGTGCCTTCCAGACCGGCGATGATAACCTCGTCCATGGTGCGCTTGGCGGCCATGGCATGGGACTGGACGTGCTCGGACTCAGGAGCGGGGAGCTCACCGAGGGCGATTGGGTCGAGTTGGTCGATCCAGGTAACCTCATCGTAACCCTTCGGACGCAACCAGCGTTTGGCCATCGGGGAGTCCGAGGCAACGGTGGCGCCGTTACGGGTGGTAATCAGGCGCATCTTGGACTTGCCAAGCTGGCTAAAGGTGCGGTCTTTGCCTTTGACGGTGACGCGCTTGACCTTGTTTTCGAGGCGGGACTCTTTCTGCTGAACCAGGTGTTCCCAGTTGTCAGAAAAGTCGGTTTGAAAGTGCTCGGGGAGCTGAGTGAGAATTGCCATGACGGAGATGCCGGTGATCGGCGGATATTAGGATGGAGAAAACCCACGCAAACAGGCGTGTGCTGGTCATCGCGTAGGGGTTTCCGGTGAGCCGGTGCCAACGCTTCGGACGAATCCGAGGCCGGTTGGTGTCCCTTGCGGGAGGTCTCCGCCGTGCTCTCTGCCATCGGGTATGCACCCCATCAAGGGCTTGTGTCAAGACATGAAAAGGCCCGCCTCCGTGCCAAGAGGCGGGCCAACCATAACCCATATGTAACTGCCGGGCTTACGATTTGGTCTTTTGCTTCGAATGCCAAGCCTGATTTAAGCGGGACTTCGCTTCAACGGCCTGGGCGTGCTGGGGATGCTCCGCCTCATGGTAGGCCTTGAACAGGGGATTCCCCGGGTTGTTCACGATGTCCAGCGCCTTGGCCCGGTCATCCATGCCCGCATTGGCATTGGTTTCTCCGCTGATTAGCCGGTCCTCGCTTATCATGGCGCCGAACTTGGCCGCCAGCATCACCGCCTTGGCATCGGAGAACATCGCGTCATTGGGATCGAGGCCGGCCGTCTTGATTGCACGGACTGCCAGATCAATGTGCTTCGAGCGCTCCGCACCAAAGGCTTCATCCAAGGCCTTATTCTGGGCCGTGGCGTACTCGGCTTGCGCCTTCTCCTGCGCCACTTTGGATCCAGCGTTGAGTTGACCGGCCTGAGCCAGATCGAAGTCCATCAACTCCTTGGCGGCCGCCGGGCTGATTGCGTGCTTGTGCAGGATCCCGGCAATGCCATCGACATACCCCTGATTCCATTGGGCTTCCGGGACGTTGTCCGGCCGCTTGAAGCCGTAGCCTTCCGGTTTCTCGGGGACGTTGTTGATTTGGGCCAGCAACTTGGACCGCTCCGCCTTGGCCTCCGGGCTGGCATTCTCCGGGAGTGGTGCCAGCGCCTTCTTCCCGGCCAGACTGGACATGTTCGCCAAGCCGCCCATCAGTGCCTCCACCGTTTGATAACGGGCAAACAGGTCTTTGTGGGGCTTCAGGTGCTCGGGGAGGGAATCGAACTTGGTCGCGTTGATCTTACCGTCCGAGCCATACAGACCGACGTGCCAGGCCTCGCCTACCGTTGCGGTGCTTGCCCCAGCGGCAGCCGTCGCTTGGGTGGATTGGGCAGCACTCCCCGCGCCGGTTCCTGCCGCCGTACTGGCAGCGCCGCCACCAGACAGAAGCGAGGTTGAAGCGGTTGCAGTAGCAGCACCAGAAGCGCCACCAGTAGCAGCGCCACCCGTTCCACCGCCGCCACCGGACCCGTTATCGCCTGCTTGCTCATAGAGTCGAAAATTTAAGAGTTTCATTGGTTTCTGTTGTTAGTTTCTGCCCCCTCTTACTTGGAGTATTCCGAATCCTCGCCGCCGACAAAGGTGTTGGCCGCCTCCACCTTCTCCGTGCCGATGATCTTGCGCTCGGCAATGGTGGCCTCCACCTCATACTGTTGGCTCTCAGGGATGCCAGTGGTGGCATTCAGCACCTTGCGGGTCTTGGTCACCGTGCCCTCGCCCTTGATTCCGTAGCGGGCCTTGTACTCGGCCGGCTTGTACTTGCGATACCACTCCACCACGGCCGGGGTTTTGTCACCGAAGCGCATTTCCTTCTTGGGCATTGGGGGGATGTTCTCCTTCACCTTGGCCGCTTCATCGCCTTCAATGACGATCGAGGTCGGCGCATTGCCGTTCTCGTTCAGCCAGCGGACGACGGCCGGGCGGAACTTGGTCCATTGCTCCACCAGGACGAGCTTGCCGCCGTCCAGAATGGTGGCGACGTGGATCGTGCCGTCCTTATCGGTGCGGGTCACTTGGCCATCATCGGCAATCGCGTACTCGATGACAGGCGGTTTCTCTACGGGTTTCACTGCTTTTTCTGTGCTCATGTTGTTTTGACGTTGGGTTTCTGTTTCTTGGTCCCGAGCAACTTCGCCCGGGATACGAGATTGAGGGTGTCGAGGAAGAAGATTCTGCATCCCTCGGCAATTTCCATTTTCTGGGGCTGGACTTCCCCGGTGACCAATGGGACGGCCGTTGACCGGAGAAAGTAGCCGCGCCGCTCCATGTCCTGCCATACCAAGGCCTGGGCCGGTGTCCGGTGCTCACTGTCGCTTCCGAACACCATCCCGTAGGCCAGTGTCAGCTTTTCCTGTGTTGTGGCTTCGCTCATGGCTTAGGATCCCATCAGTTGCTTCTGCACCTTGGGGGACGCTTGGCTGATGTCCTTGGCCGCCCGGGCCATCCCCGGTGCCGCTTCCGCTGCCATTGCCTGCTGTTGCGCTTCCGCCTTGGCTTGGCGCATGGAGTCCCGCTTGTCCTCCGTCATGATCCAGTTGGAAGGGAGCCCGGCGTTGCGTGCCGACTCGCGGGCAATCACATCGAAGTCATAGTTCTCGGCCGCTTGCTCCGCCGCTCCTGGACTGATTTGGGCCAGACCACCGAGGATCGACATCACCTGACCAAGGCTTTGGTTCTCCGCCGCCTTGATTGCCAGTGCCAGCTTCGAGGTAAGCGTGACTTCAGGCAGCACCAGCGCCATTTCACCGGGCCGTTGCTCACGAAGAACAGACGGAGGCGGTTCGGGAAACTTCCCTGCCCGGTGCAGGATGTTGAAGATCCGCAGGAGAATCGGGTTGGTCACCTCAGTTTGCAGCCGGTAAAAGGTCGGACTGAAGGCCGTGACCTTCTCCGCCAGTCGTTGACTCACCTCATAGGCGGTCATCTGCCGCTCGATTTGCTGAAGCATTTGGAACAGGTCAACGTGGTAAGCCTCACGAATGGCCTTGTCCTTCATCTCGATTCGCTCCCGGCCGATGTCATAGCGGCCGCTTGTGCCCCACTCTTTGGGCATCGCGTTGGGATTGTTCGGGTCAAACGTCGTAGCGCCGCCGGCATGAAGGTCGATGTCCCCTTCCATCGAGTCCGGCACCAGGATGCGGGGGAAGGCCGCAATCTCCGCCAGTGCGTCCATGTTCATCTCGATAAAGTTGACCTGACGAATGGTCGGGAGGGCTTCAATGCTCGGGCTGTACCCGTAGGGCTGTTGCCCCCACTTCAGGAACCGGCTCACCGCAATGGGATCTTCGTCATAGCCGCTCTCCAACACCACGCACTTGTCATCAACCGAGACGTAACAGGAGGCAATCGGCTTGTTTTCGGGGTCGAACTTCTTGGCATCGTACTCACCGGGCTCTCGGGGATGGATCGAGTGGACGAATTTGAACTTGTTGTCCTGCTTCTTGGGATCCGCGCAGGCCTTGGCGAGGATCGGGCCCAGGTTTTCCTCCCCAAACTTCTGCTTTGCCTGCCGTGCAGTGAGCTCGAAGTCACGCATCAGGGTGTCCACGCGCCCCTCATGGTCTTCAGCAATGGCAAAGGTGCCCACATCGAACTTGTGGAATGCCAGCAGGGACCGCTTCCCCTCTTCCAGCAGTAGCGCCGCCGTCCCGAAGCCGCCGCGGTCAAGGAGCGCCTCATGGATTTCCAGATTCCAGTTGCTCCGGGCGAGCTCTCGAAGGGCAATCTCCGAGCATTCCTGATAATACATCTTGGCGTCATCGTCTTGAATCTCAGGGGCTGGCTCGAAGGAGAACCAGCGCCCGCTGAAGAGGTAATCCATTTGCCCCGAGGCAAGGATTTGATTCGCCCGCACCGCGGTCAAGTTGAACAGGTTATCCGTATAACCGTCCACACCCTCCGTCTTGCGTGTGTTAATGGCCGACTTGCGGGGTTGGACATAGTCGGCAATTTGCTGCCAAAGGGTGTCCCATGTCCCACGATCCGCTTTAAGGCGGTCATACCGGGCAAGGATTCGCTTTGCCTCAGAGCTTTCGGCGCCTTGCTTGGCCTTGGGCGTGTTGGTGATCGTGGGTTTCATGGTGGATTAACCCAGCAGGGACTTGCTTCCCAAGTTCTTGGATTCACCCATGCCACTGGCACCGGCCAGCAGCGTGGACTTCATGCCTTGTTTCTTGCTGGCTGCCAGCCGGGCCTGACGTTCGGCGTCCGCCACATCGGTGGAGCTTTGCGCTACCGGTGGAACAGCAGGGGGCGGGGTTCCGCTGCCACCGCCGCCTTTGAACTGACGTTGAAGCGGGAACGAGCCCCGCGTGTCCTGATGCTCTTGTTGGTATTTTTTCATGGTAAAATAGGGCGTGCGCCCGATAGGCGACGAATGGAGTCCAGACTGTAAACTTTCAAGACGTTCCTGCGCTCGATCGTTATCAGTGGCAACTCCCAGGGCAGAATGCTCCACACCTTGGCGATGTCCCCGGCCATCAGGTAAACGTGCCAGGCATCACATAGATCGGGCGGAAAATCCACCTGCCCCACGATGAACTCAGGCGCCGCCACCGTGCAGACCGGCCTACCCATGACGAAGAAGGCGGGAGTTGAGAAAACAAACCCGTGACGGTGATACCATGCCAGATCCTCCTCGAAGGTCCGAGCACACGGTTCGAGTCCATAAACACCCTTGGCGAGCTCGAAGGGGATCATCGGCGGACTTTGAATGACCGGCTTTGCCCCTTCATGGTGGAAATCCCCGTGTGCACCTTGACCACTCCGCCGCCCGGCTTTGTTGGCATTGCAGAGCGGTCAACCAGCAGCCCCAAGCGGATTGCCTGATGGATGTAACCAAAGGCCGTCGATGCGTGAGATGCCCAGTCGTGCACCGGGACGTTGCGAATCGTCACCCCGTCAGCCTCCTCCTTCGCCCGGTATGCTTCGAGTGAGTCAATTCCCCGCTCACAGTTGGTCTTGTGGAAATGGCACCGGTTGAAGGCGCTCAGGGCGTCATTCACGTTGTCCCACTCGTTCACGATGCGGGACATCACCACAACACCCTTCAGCCCGGCCTCATTCAGGAGCCGACGCCAGAGCGTTTCGCCATCGTGTGGCAGGAAGTGGCCGCCGTAGTTGTAGGCCTTGGCCTTGATGCGCGTGGCCCACTCGCTTGGCGTGTTGCAGTCGTCACCGCCCACCAGCGCCTCCAAGAGGTTGATCCTGTCGCCTATCACTTGGAAGAACCAGCACCAGGTATTAGCCGGCGCCCCGATGTCAAAGGCCGTGTAAACCGGGAATCCTTCATAATGCCCCACCGTGTCAGCTATCCGGCCAGCTTGCCGGGACTTGTCCACATCCGGCGCATAGATTGCCCCGGTGAAGGGAGCCATCCAGCACTCTTCAAGCACTGTCGGAAACTCCGCGTAAATCTGCCTGCCTAGCTCCTTCTTCTTCTTGAAGTAAAACAGCCGCTGTCCCGGGGTGAAGACGTGGCCGGTCTCCATCACCTTGCGGTTGAGATACAGGGATGTTTCGGTGTCAATCTGCCGGGCATCCCCTTCGAGCGTGTAACGCTTTTCCTGCCACCAGGGGAAGAACATCACCCGGAAATCCTTTTCGGTGCGATGCTCGGGCGGGGTTTCGAGGGACCGCTTGATTAGCTGATACCAATCCCCGCCCTTGCCTCCCTTGTGGGTGGACTCAGCGAACACCAGAGCCGACTTGCCAGACGCCGCTTGCAAGGCACCGGTGACGATTTCCTGTGACCGGGCTGGATCGTCATAGGCTATCGGGCCCCATTCCGAGATATGGACCAGCTGGGGAGTGCGCCCACGGGCATTCAGGCCGGCCGTGATCGAGGATCCGTTTGCCCATTCGAGCGTCCCCTTGTTATCCTGGACCACGGCATCACGCAGGACGTCAGGCATTTTCTCATAAGCGAACTTGATCTTGGCCAGCTTCGCCTGTGCATCCGGCTGGGTTTGGTCGATGATTGCGCCCGCTACGTTGTCAGAATCAGGGGCGAAGTGAGCCCGGTCGAAGAGAATCAGGACAATCAGCGTGGAAAAGCCTATCGCTCGGGCTTTCGGGATAGCGATGCGCTGGCATTTCTCGATGAAGACCGCGTAAAGCACCTCGCACTGGGGTTCATTTGGCCAGAAGGGGATGACCTTGCCGTCAGGATCCTTGATTTTGTAAATGTTACAAAGCCGGGTGAGCGGACACTTCAGCCTTTCCACCACCTCCGCATCCGTCAGGTGGTCCGGGAGTCGGTACTGTTCGGGATCAATGCGGGGATTCATCCGTTGCGAATTTGGTGAAGGATCGAGCCTTCCAGCTTCATCTCGACTTTGGTCGGTGCGTCACACCCCAGCATCTTGGAAGCCTGGGCGACTGCGCCGGTGACATCCCGGGACGTTGCCTTTGCATCCCGCCCGCGCCGCTTCACGATCTTGGCCAGTGCCGCCAGCATTTCCTTGCGCGTTAGCACGTCTTCATCGGCCAGTGCCTTCTTCCCTTCGTCCAGTGCCTTCCTGATGCGGGGATTGGCCGCCAGCTGGCTTGCCTTGACCGCTGTCTGCTGGTTGTCGCATGGAGCATACCCGGCCTTCCGGTAAGCATCGGCCTGTGTGTTCCCTTCGAGCACACCACGGACAAAGCTTTCTTGCATGGGTGAGAGTGGCCGGGGAGTCATCAGTTGCGCCCTCCCACTCCCAGCGCTGCCCAGTGCCATTCACACACCAGCATGAAGCCCTTGATCTTGGTGACTGGCATGGTGAACACGGCCAGCGCTTCCCCTCGCTTGTCTCCATCGGCAAACCAGACCAGCCAGCGCTGCCCGGCCTTCTTCTGGACCTGGAGCCGCTTCCGGTATTCCCCCGAGGTGATTGCCTGCTGTCCGAAGCGAAGTTCAACGGCCTCCATGGCCAGCTTGGACTGAGTGGCTTTGACGTCTTTGACGAGGAGAGCAGCCTGCCTGCGGTTGATAACCGGGTCCTTGTGGTAGGAGGCGCGGGACTGGATCAGGGTTTCTTTGCCGAGTCTTATCATGACCCTTGCCTAAGAGGTCAGAAGTAAAAGGCAAGGCTCCGGAGGAACGTATCCCTCACGGAGCCATGCAAGCATCAGGTGGATCCAGTGAGGTGGAAGGCTTGGCCATTGTCTCCTTCTCCCTGTGTGGATCGGGGAAGAGAGTAGCAGGTGCGGGGTTTTCTGGGGATGGGGTCCAGTGAGTAAAGGGTTGGGGTGCGGGGCCTACTTTACCCCGTACTCCTTTCGTTCTTCTTCCGTCATGTCTGAAATGCGCTTAACCTTCAGTGTGGATCCTCTTTTTCTTTCATCCCAAAGACCTTGGGATTTGAGCTTCGCTACGCAGTAGGCCCCCTCTTGCTTCAAGCGTATCTGTTTTTTAAGTTTGGATTTCTTTACCCTGCCACACGCCATGGCTTTCTTCTGCTTAGCGGTGAAGTTAATCTTTTTCCATGATGTCTGTTTTATCGGCTGCATTTGGTTCTCCTTGTATTTGTTATCACTGGTTAGCGGTGAGGTCTGGGAGCAAAGCCCCCCCTTCCCCAGCCGGTAAGGACTGAGGAAGGAGGAACTTTGCGAAAGATTCGTCACACTGGTTGAGCGTGTCGGTCCGGTCGCTTTTGCCGGGAGACCTCGCGCACGGTATGGCCCACGTTTTGCGCGTCTTTGTCAGTCTCCCAGAGTCACACGGGCCCCTTGGTCCCATGCACCATTTTGAAGGATCGGCTGAGTAGTTGCCCGCGAATCCTTCACCGTTAAAAAGAACGGATTCCTCGTGCTTCGATCGTAACCGGACGGGCACAAAAAAACCGACCTAGGGCGTGCGGGCCAGATCGGTTTAAAAGGAACGGCGTTACCAGTGAGTTTCCGCACAGGTTGCACGCCGTTCGGATGAGAGGAACCATCCCCTCTTTTCCTGCCGTTTCAAGTTTTTTTGATATGACCGTATATTATGCTTGATTACCGCCGTAGGTTGTGATTGGATCCTCACATCGGCAAGGAGTCACGACCCTTGGGCCGATACCAGATCAACTCACGAATCCAGTCACACCTATGTCATCCGTCACGCCTCCGTCTGTCTTTGCGCCCTTCGCCGACGCAATACGCCAAGGCCACCGCATCGCCTACAACCTGCCAGCCCAACCCAAGCCAGCCCGTGAACTCAACGACCTTGAAAAAGCCCAGCAATCAGCCGCGGCCGCTCTCTGTGCCTATTACGACCGTCCCAACGGATATTCCGGCGACTGAGCCCAGAGACGACTTTACCCCGCCATCACCAAAACAACAACAATCCGACCTTGCCCATGATTCCACAAATTACGCCCGCCGACGTTTCCGCATCAACCCCCATGACGATTAACGAGGTTGAAGCCCTCGCCCGCCAGTTAATCCCCGTGCCCATCGGCGCCTTGATTCTCACCCAATCGCTTCAGACCTGCTTTGAAGACCGCGCCAACATCGTGCGCTGGACCATCTCCCACTTCCCCCCGCACAACTGCCAGCTATGCACTCAGGCCGAAGGCCAGACGCCACTCGAAGCCCTTTCCATCCTCATCAACAAACTCATTCCATGCGATTCCTCAACTCCCTCCGCCTAGCCTACCATTCCGCCCTCTGCGCCTTCTGGCAGAGGCT
>ENA-UPTL01000037-UPTL01000037.1-marine-metagenome-genome-assembly--contig:-NODE-37-length-38531-cov-11.929696_pt1 | contig 38531 bp, 34 predicted proteins | sample MGYA00238170_ERZ767106 | MGnify/ENA primary metagenome ERZ767106 (study PRJEB28938, sample SAMN06267160) | marine metagenome | isolation source: Columbia River Estuary | place: USA:Columbia River Estuary...
TAGGCTAGTAGAGAGAGGGTTCACCCTCAGGTCTGGTTTTAAAGCGTTTGTGCAACCAGAGATACTGTTCAGGATACCGCCTTACTTGCGTTTCTAGCCACTGATTGAAACAGAGGGCGTCGGTTTCATTGTCACCACTGGGAATCGGTAGCGGCGCGCTAAGCTCCAAACGATAGTCGCCTGTCGCTGTGCGATAAAAGAATATGGGGACAACATCAGCATGGCCGAGCTGTGACAAACGCGAGGTGCCGGTAATGGTCGCGGTGGCAATGTTAAAGAATGGAATAAACACACTGTTCAACCGTCCATAATCTTGGTCGGGTGCATACCACAACACTTGCTGCGACTTAAGAACGCGCAACATGCCTCGCAGGTCTTTTCTGGCAACAGTGCCCTTAGCCGATTTCAACCGAGCACGGGTCATCCACAAATTAAACAGCGGATTGTCATGGTCACGCTGCACCGCATGAAATTCTTGTTCACGACCTAACAAACCGCTGGCAAGGTCAATCAAAGCAAAGTGGCCACCCACTAACAGAACGCCACGCCCCTTTGCTTGCGCCGCTGCAATGTGCTCTAACCCGGTAATGGTGGTTTTATTGGCTAGATTTGAGAGATCTCGAGACCAGGCATAAGCCGATTCCATCAGTCCTTGGCCGAAAGATAGAAATACACGTTTTACTAACCCTTGTTGCTCATCAGCATTGAGCTCAGGAAAGCACAGATTTATGTTGGTTTCACAGACCTTGCGGCGGGATGGCAAAGCATAAAACGCCAACCGGCCAACGCCTCGGCCCAAGGGTAATAACCAAGAAAAAGGCAAGCGGGTGAGTAACCAAAACAGTGCAAATAGCGCAAACAGTGGCAGGTTACGCCAACTGACAAAAGCAGCATAGCTTTGGTTTTCGACTCTGTTTGAACGCCTGTGGTTTATAGCCATAATGTGTTGATCATTTCCAAACGATAGCGGCAAGTGCCTGAAAGTAGATACACACAAAACCAACCATTTTATGCACAACGATTTTGTGGTTAAATCTGCGTCATCTGAATTGGAGTATATCATGCCTAAGTGGTTCGAAAACTGGTTAAAATCGCGTTATGAAGCGCACAAATTGATTGCCAAGCTGTCTGCATGGCAGATTCAACGCAAAGCCAATAAAGATGTGCAATCCGCATTGGCTGCTGCAAAACGCGTTAAAGCCCGCCGCGGTTAAATACTCCGTTGGTTCCCACCTTTTATATTGCCAAGTGCACCCATTGAATAAGAGCCAGACATTGGGGCGCTTGGGACTGTGACTGATAAAGCGCCACAATTTTGCAAACTACCTGTCTTGACGCGCATCCCACAGTGGCATGTCTCTATCCCTGTCCTATTTTGCGGGTGCCTTAATCGCCCCCTCCATCACCCGCTGCCATACCGCAGTAACATTGGCGCGATGGGGTGCTAAATCGGTTAATGCCGAGGCAGACAAGGCTTTTACCGATGCCTTTTGCAACATCATCGCATGGGCTTTTTCTCTAAATGCCAAATAGGCAGTGAGCAACTGTTCGGTTTCTGCATCGGATAAAAAGCCGACGGTACGCAAATCTTCCAGTATCCGCACGTTATCTGACCATCTAGTGAGGTCTGGATAATATTGTGCCCAAGCCAATACACCAAACTGCACGATAAATTCAATATCGACGATGCCGCCCGGATCCTGCTTAAGATTGAACAGATCGGATTGCTCTGCAACAAATTCCGAAGTGGCCAGATGGTCACGCATTTTGTGGCGCATGTCCCTAACTGCGGTTTGTAACGGTTCGAGTTCTCGCGGCAAACAGAGTATGTCATGTCTGACTTGTGCAAAATTGGCTTTGAGGTCGTCATCACCTGCTACGAATCGGGCCCGCACCAAGGCTTGATGCTCCCACGTCCAGGCATCTGTTTTTTGATAGCGGGCAAAGGCATCTAGCGTGCTGACCAGCAAACCCTTATTTCCAGAAGGCCGCAACCGCATATCTACGTCATAGAGATCACCCGATTGGGTTTGGGTGGTCAAGATATGTATGATTTTTTGCCCAAGGCGGGTAAAGAATTGACCATTATCGACGACTTTTGGCCCTTCGGTTTCTAAATGGCTATTGGCTTGGTACAGAAACACCAGATCAAGGTCCGATTCATAACTGAGCTCCAAGCCGCCTAACTTGCCGTAACCGACAATACCAAAATCGGTGTCACAGGCCACATCTGCTGACCGCATAGGCCGACCGAATTTAGCGGTTAGTTGTTCCCACGCCAACCAAAAACTTTGCTCCACCACCACTTCGGCGGTATAGGCCAAATAGTCCGAGATTTTCATCAGGGGCAGCACCGCATTCAACTCGCAGGTAGCTGCGCGCAGGACACGACCATGACGAAAGTGCCGTAATGTTTCCATCTGGGCTTCTAGATCATCCTCGGGTAACCGCACCAATCGTTTGTGTAGTGATTCGCTCAATTGCATGCGATTCGGGAGCCTAAATAAACCCTTTTGGTCGCTAAATTCGTCGAGTAAGAAGGGCTTTTGACTTAACTGGGTCGCGACCCATGTGCTGAGCCCTAGCATTTTAAACATTTGACGCAGTGCGGGTGGCTGCTCGGCTAATAACAGCAAATACGAGGTGCGTCGCAAAATGGCTTCAAGTAACGGCTGAAACCGCTCCCATACCAGATCGGGATTTTTAAACACCGACAAGCCTTTAATCGCTACCGGCATAAAGCGGTCTAAGCGTTCACGGCTTTGTGGCTGCATGCGTGCTACTGCCTGAGAATTCCGAAACGCTTGAATTGCTGCAAAGGTTGTGTCGGGCACATCGGCATCGGTTTCAGTACCCTGCCATACTGCCGGCCAATGGGTATCGCTATCTTCTTGATCACTCTGTTCGGTTTGAATAAAGGCATTAAAATGCAATGACACATCGTCTTGCACCTGTTTTAGCCGGTCTTGCAGCGCTTCTGCGGAATCGAGATTCAATGCAAAGGCCAACCGCGACCAACTTTCGCTGTCCGTGGCATCTGGCAGTGCTTGGGTTTGACGGTCTTGCCAGGCTTGCAACGCATGCTCGCAGTTCCGTAAAAACTCATAATGGGCTATCAGCGTGTCAATTACCTCTACCGGCAACAGCCCCTCGTCACGAATACACTGAAATACGTGCCAAATATGCGGGTCTCTGAGCGTGATTAACTGACCACCACGAATCAGCTGCACGGCTTGCGCGATAAATTCAATTTCTCGAATACCGCCACGCCCCAGTTTGATGTTGTTTTCACGGCCGTGTTTGCTGACTTCTTTGATGATCATCTGTTTCATATCGCGCAACACTTCGAGCGCTTGATAATCGACATAGCGGCGGTACACAAAATCTTGAAAGATGGCTTTCAATGCCTCAGCCGCAGCGTCGGGGCCTGCAATGACGCGGGCCTTGATCATGGCAAAGCGTTCCCAATCTCTGCCCTGCTCAGGGTAATACTTTCTGATGAAGTTAAAGTTGGTAGCCAAGGGTCCAGATTGCCCCCAAGGTCGCAGCCGCAGATCGACGCGGAATACAAATCCATCACCATTGAGGGTATCAAGCAGCCGCACCAAATGCTGTCCAAGCCGAATAAAGAAGTCACTGTGGCTAATGGCTTTGTCGCCTTGGGTATCACCTTCAGTGGGGTAGGCTAAAATGAGGTCGATATCGGATGATAAGTTGAGCTCACGCGCCCCCATTTTACCCATGGCAATAACGGACAGGCTTTGGGGTTGGCCGGGCTGATACGGGCATTCCTGTGGCACGCCAAAACGCTTTTCAAGCCGAGGTTGCGCCCACTGCAGCGCCATCCGCACAGCCGCCTCTGCTAATTGGGTGCAGGCAGCCGTGGTTTCTTGGGTGGTGGTGAGGCGATTGATGTCACAGAGAATCATCCAGCATTGGTACCAGTTGCGCCAATCACGTAGCACTTTCATAGCAGACACGTCATCGTCGCACGTGGCTAATAGTGTGCGCAGACGCAGTTCGGGGTCGCTGGGGGCTTGCCATTCCAATGCGAACTCAGACAGCCACTGCGGATGTTTGGCTATCTGATCTTTAAAAAAAGTAGACACAGCGACCGTACGCGCTACCTGCTTGTGTTGCGCTGGGTTCAGACCGTCACTGTCTTTGTCACACCAGTCTTGGTAGATTTGCTGCCACTGGCTCGTCATTCGTCGGCGTGCCCTTCCGTTTCATCGTCTTGTGTCACTGGTTCCACGACGAGTAACAAGGCATCCTGCAAGCCAACCACTTTAACCAAGGTGTTCACTGGCAATTCTGGCCCTGTTACCTGCCAACGGCTGTCATCGATACGGACTGTGCCCCGCCCATGCAACAGCGGCTCTACCAACACCGTTTGCCGTCCCACATACTGAGCCGACCGCTGGTTCAGCAAGGGTTGGTCTGAAGTATCGATGCGTTGCTGTAAGTGACGCCACCAGACATACAGCACAGCGATAGTTACAAATGAAAAAATCACCAATTGCCAGCTGGTGTCTATGTTGGGAAATATAAACAGTAGCACACCGATAAGGGCTGCTGACATACCGGTCCACAGCAGGAACCCTGCAGCGCCCAACATTTCAGCGCTCAACAATACCAACGCCACACCAAACCAATGCCAAAACGTAAATGTGATCATATCGTCTACCTATTTAAGCGCTTTTCGTAATGTCTTTGATGAGTTCTGATATGCCACCGATAGAGCCGACTAATCCAGAGGTATCCAACGGCATCATCACCAACTTAGCATTAGGGCCTTCACCGATTTTAGCCAAGGCTTCAGTATATTTTTGTGCTACAAAATAGTTGATGGCACGCACATCGCCCATCGCGATGGCTTGAGAAACGTCCTGTGTGGCCTTGGCCTCAGCCTCTGCCTGTCTTTCTCGTGCTTCAGCTTCCAATACGCGGCGCTGCTTCTCGCCTTCACCCTTGAGAATCGCAGCCTGTTTTTCACCTTCGGCTTTCAAAATCTGCGCTTGGCGGGCGCCTTCGGCTTCCAAGATCAAAGCACGTTTAATACGTTCAGCTTTCATTTGGGTAGCCATCGCGTCCACCAAATCTTTTGGTGGCGTAATGTCTTTGATTTCAATACGGGTAACCTTGACGCCCCAAGGATTGGTCGCCTCATCAACAATCCGTAACAACCGCTCGTTGATTTCATCACGCTGCGACAACATACCGTCTAGCTCTAATGAACCCAACACTGTACGAATGTTGGTCATGGTGAGGTTCCGTATTGCGGCATCTAGGGTGTTGACTTCATAAGAACTTTTTGCCGCATTGACTACCTGAAAAAAGCAAATCGCGTCGATCGTCACCATCGCGTTGTCACGGCTAATGACTTCCTGGGGTGGTATGTCGAGTAACAGTTCTTTGACATTGACCTTATGGCCCACGCGGTCGAAGAAAGGAATAATCCAGCCCAAGCCAGGACTTAGGGTACGGGTATAACGACCAAAACGTTCAACCGTCCAGTTAAATCCCTGAGGTACAAACTTGACGCTCATCGCGGTAATCACGATGACAAAGGCGACAAATAGGATAATTACGATATTTACGTTCATACTGACACCTCATTCATTGGATGATGGAATAGCTCTAACTATAGACCAAGGCCATGAAATGAGTATACCTATATAGTTGTTTCCTTGACCATGATGGGCGCGACATTGACCTTGCTCACTGACTATAATGCAGTAGGTGCAGGAAAAACTCGACACAAAGACAGGAAAGACCACCACCTAGTGCGTCCGATCCTATCGAAACTCTCAACCTTGCATCTATCTCGTTTGACTGAGGAACACTGTATGTTAGATCGCTGGGCGTTACCGCTCATACAAAAACCGCTAAACCAGATAGCCGATGTCTGCCAGCAACGCGACATCCACGCTAATCAAGTAACCGTCACGGGCTTTGTGTTGGGGTTGCTGGTGGTCCCCAGTTTGTATGTGGGTTGGTACTGGCTAGCGCTGATTTTGATCTTGATGAACCGGGTGTTCGACGGTGTGGATGGGGTACTGGCACGCCAAACAGGTGCGACCGATCAGGGAGCGTTTCTCGACATCACGCTGGATTTTATTTTCTATGCCGCTGTGGTATTTGGCTTTGCCTTAGCGAATCCTGCGGACAATGCCTTGGCTGCCAGCGCATTGCTGCTGTCATTTATGGGCACTGGCGTGAGTTTTTTGGCATTCGCTATTATGGCTGAACGCCGCAATTTATCGCGCATTCAGTATCCCAACAAGGGCATTTATTATCTCAGTGGTTTGGCTGAAGGCACGGAAACGATTGCGTTTTTTGTTGCGTTTTGTCTATGGCCGCAGCATTTTGCAGTCTTGGCGTGGAGTTTTGCGGGAATGTGCGTGCTCAGTGCGACCCTGCGCATTTGGTCAGGCTATCACAGCCTGTCAGGACAAGCTGACGATTAACGGTCGTGGTCGGGCGTCACGCGCATGACTTCTTCTATCGAAGTATTGCCCAATGCAACTTGGTCAGCGCCGGCAATACGGAGCGTTTTCATACCCTGTTTAATCGCATGTTGTCGCAGTACCTTGATGTCTAGCTGATCCACCACGTCTTGCTCAAGTCCATCGGTCAGCGAAAAGATTTCATATAAGCCCATCCGCCCCAAATAGCCGGTATTACGACATTCCAAGCACCCACAGGCTTGATAGGTTATCCCGGGCTTTTCAAGCACCATTGGCTGTGTCAGCGTGTTCCAATCGGCTTCATCGGTGGTCACGGGTGTTTTGCAGTGCGGGCATAGGGTACGTACCAAGCGTTGGGCCATCACGCCGAGCAAACAGGAACGAATGAGATAGGCGGGAACACCGAGGTCGAGCAATCGTGTAATCGCGGCAGGCGCATCGTTGGTGTGTAAGGTGGTCAACACCAGGTGGCCGGTCAGCGCAGCTTGAATGGCCATGCTCGCCGTTTCGAGGTCACGGGTCTCACCCACCATGATGATGTCAGGGTCTTGTCGCAACAGGGCGCGAACACCATCCGAGAAATTCAAATCCAAATTCGACTGCACCTGCATTTGGTTAAACGCAGGTTCAATCATTTCAATGGGGTCTTCGATAGTGCAGACATTCACTTCGGGCTTGGCCAACTGCTTCAGCGTTGAATACAGGGTGGTCGTTTTACCTGAGCCGGTCGGACCGGTGACCAATACAATGCCGTGTCGGCCCGAGGTTAGAGTGGTCCACTGGGTTAAAACATCATCGACCAGCCCCAAAGCCTCAAAGGGTTTTAGCAAGACTTCGGGATCGAAGATTCGCATGACCAATTTCTCACCAAAGGCGGTCGGCAAGGTAGACAATCGCAGTTCAATTTCACTGCCTTCTGGTGACTGAGTTTTTAAGCGGCCATCTTGGGGGCGGCGCTTTTCAGCCACATTCATGCGGCCCAAAATCTTGATCCGGCTAATCACGGCCAGACCGACCAGATACGGGATGTCATAGACTGAGTGCAAAATACCGTCAATGCGAAAACGCACAAACACCTGCTCACGGCGAGGCTCTATGTGAATATCACTGGCGCGCTGATCAAAGGCGTATTGCAACAACCAATCGACGATATTTACCACACCTTCATCATTGGCATCAGGTGACTGCAGGTTGCCTATTTGCAACAGCTGTTCGAGGTTGCCAACGCGGTTTTTCTGGGCATCTTGCTTGGCAGCACCCGAGACTGATTTCGCCAAGCGGTAAAACTCTAAACGGTACCGTTCGACATCTTCTGCCGAAGCGATCACTTTCTTAACCGACTTGCGGGTGACCTGCTCAACGGTTGATTCCCATCCGGTAATAAAGGGTTCGTTAGTCGCAATAATGACTTCATTAGGGGTTTGTGCCACGGCCAAAAGTCCCTGTTTGAGCGCAAACTCATAGGACATCACTTGGGTCATGACGGTCGCGTCAATTTTTAGCGGGTCAATGTGGAAATAGTCCATGCCAACCTGCTCTGCCAACCATTTGGCTAACTGATGGGCGTTTAGATATTTGCCAGGCTGATTGCGGAGTTCTAATTGAAGCTGCACCACTTGCAGCAGTGGATGCAGTTTTTGAAAGGTGGCGCCATTACCCTGTGAAAAGGCACGTTCGGCTTCGGTACGGACAATCACCTCAGAGGCGACCAAAGCCGTTACCAAAGACCGTAAATTCAACTTCCCTTTCAATGTGAGCATGCTAACCCTTTTTTAAAAGCAGGTGCCATTGAGCAGATGCAAGAAACACACAAGCAGATAATAGATGACGAAAACCGGTGGCTATAAAGGCAGATGTGAGAAGCCCACAATTAGATAATAGGTGCGAGCAATGGTATCTGCCACTGTCTGTTTCCACCTGCCTCTACCTGCCTTATCTGTTCTTATCTGTCCCTATCAGGCCGACATCGTCGCCGTCATCCCCATCAACATACGCTGTGACAATTCATTCATGTTGCGCATGACAACGGTTTGGCTACGCGTCCAACTGTTGATACTTTGCTGCTCCTCGGTGCTGAGGTTCTGTAGCCAGTCACCCAGTTTCGATACGACTTCCATGGCCGACAGTTCTACCATGCCACTTTCGAGTGATTGAAGCTCGTCTCTCATACGGGTCATATCGGCGCCGACAACATGCTCTAAGGTAGCACAAATATGGCTCAGGCCTTGGATGATCTGTTGGCGCTCTAACCAACTGCTGACATTGCCACCACATTCATCTAGCTGTAACGCAAGCCACTGCTGTTTGACCGGCTCTAACAAGGCTTGGCTGATCTGTGTTTGGGCTTGGTGACGGGTATCGTCGGTATGGTGGTGGGTCCACTCTTTCGCAAACAGCCATCGGGCTAACGACAAAAGATGGTGGCCAAATTCTGGTTCGCGCTGCAATTCACTCAGTCGGTCTAAGGCTTGCAGGGCTTTTAATTGGTGCAGCTGATCGCTGGCAGAACGTGGAGGTTCCGATGCCTGTTGACTCAATGCATAACAAGCAGGCCACCAGTGCAACATCGGCGCCATGCGGTTGTCTAACCAATCGATGGCTTTACTGGCTTCTACTATCGCTTCTGGTGCTAACATTTTTGAAAACAACAAGAAATTGGTGCGCATATTCCCCAGTGTATTGCGGAACTGATGCAGGTGCGTCCAGTTTTGGGTGTAATGAAAGGCTTCCCATAAACGGTGCAGGGTTTCCAATTCAAACGCCATCACCTGTTCAAAGGCTGTTTCGAGGCTCGCTTCTGCAGTAATCACTGGCGGACGGCTTTTTGGCACGCTGCTGTTATTTAACAATCTAAAACCGCGCTCAGCTTTTGACACATCGTTGGGCACCAACGCAAAGCGGTGGGTCAACTGCAACGCCACATCGAACAACGCAATGGGGTCGCCCTGATGCAGTTCAATTTCTACCTCAGAAATGGGGGTCTCTTTTTCGCCACAGGACACGCGACCTTCGTCAAGCATGATCCACAGTGACGCGTCAGCGGTGGTGATTTCCCATTGGGTACGGTCAAAGTTGGTTTCAAACAAAGGCACCAAAGTCGCTAGGTCGATATTCGCCGGCAACAAACCGGCTGGGATCAGACTACAATCGAGTTCGGGGGTGGCCAAAGGCCATTCAAGTTCTAATCGCTGGTGCAAACCAGACAACTGTGTACCACGCCCTTTTAGGGTTTGAATCAGCTGATCGCCCTGTTGGCGAATACGAATGGCAAAACCATGGCGGGTCAGCTGTTGATCTGGGGTGTCAAAATACTGATTACGTAGGAAGAATTTCTGAGGGGCGGTACCTGTCGCCAACAAAGGATGGTGAACAATACGGTCTCTGTCTTGATCGTCGAGTGATAATTTCAGCTCAATTTCTTGCGCCATTCAGTAGTCCTCTCACGCACATTATCGTTTTTATTATAGCGATCTGAACGCAGTACTGCGCGACCGACCTAACAAGGCTTGATCTTACCTAGCGTTAGGTCGAGTGCAAGGATTAAATCTAAAAACAGAAGCTGATGCGCGCACAATTAGGCCAGTCTGTGCGACAAATCATATAACTCTTGATTAAAGGGCTTCTTAAGATTTTGAATCGCATCAATGATGTCATGATCCACCATCTTGTCCTGAACAATGCCCACGCAGCGACCGCCTTTCCCTTCCAGCAATAATTCCACGGCATAACCCCCCATGCGACTCGCCAGAATGCGGTCGAAAGCGGTGGGCGTACCGCCGCGCTGTACATGGCCCAAAATAGTGGCACGGGTTTCGTGGCCGGTCATTTTTTCGATGGTACGGGCCAACACTTCAACATCGGTGATGTGTTCGGTAATAGCGACCATGGCGTGTTTCTTGCCCGCGTCAAAATGGGCTTCTAGGGTCTGTATAAAACTGGCTTCATCGAATGGCTTTTCAGGAATAATGAAATATTCTGCACCACCGCCGACCGCCGCCGACATGGTAAGGTCGCCACAATGGCGCCCCATAATTTCTACCAAAGACACCCTGCTATGTGAACTGCTGGTATCGCGCAAGCGGTCAATCGCTTCTAGAACCGTATTTAATGCGGTATAGAACCCAATAGTGGTGTCGGTGCCGTTTACGTCATTATCAATGGTGCCCGGCAGCCCGATGCAAGGAAAGCCCATCTCAGTAATGCACTTGGCGCCCATGTAGGAACCGTCACCACCAATCACTACCAAGGCATCGATACCGGCAGCGCGCATATTCTGTACCGCCACTTCGCGGATCTTGATGTCTTTAAATCCCGGAAACCGTGCCGATCCTAAAATCGTGCCACCCCGATTAATGATGTCAGATACCGAATGGGTCGACAGACGCTCAATGCGGTTTTCATACAATCCCAAATACCCATCATAGACACCGTAAACCTCTAAGCCATAGCTAATGCCCGACCGCACGACCGCACGAATAGCTGCATTCATGCCGGGGGCATCGCCACCACTGGTCAACACACCGATTTTTTTAATTGCTGACATTCTGGACTCCATCAATCACTGACACCGAAACCTATTATAGGGGCACTTTATTCACATGGATCACCGCGCCCTCAGTCCGTCTACTAACCACAGTATAACGTGCTCGTTCGGGCGCGATTGTTTCAAAGTGTAATACCTGTGTATGATACGTGAAATTTCACGAATTCACCTGATGACCACCCTCTTTTTTACTGCCTGGAACATCACCGCGCCCATCCTGTGGGCACTGGTTGTCGGTATCGCGCTCAAGCGTGCAGGGATCATTGGCCCGCGGTTTATCAAAAACACCAACAGTTTGGTATTCATGGTCATCCTGCCGGCAACCTTATTTTTGTCTTTGGCCGGCAAACCACTCGATCAACCGGTCAATATCGATCTGACCGCTTTTGGCATCCTGTATACCCTCGCGACGGTAGTCCTGCTGTGGACCCTTAGCAAACGTTACATGGCAGCGGATCTGGTCGGGGTGTTTGTGCAAAGCGCCTACCGCGGCAATATGGGTATTGTGGGCCTCACGCTGGTAGTCGGTGCTTACGGACAGGACGGTTTGATAGTCGGCGGCTTTTATGTCGGCATGAACACCATCATTTACAACATTTGCGCCGTGCTGTTGCTGAACGCACCCGGCAAAAAGCTCATGGTAGGCATCCTGACCAACCCGCTGATTATTGCCTCGTTAATCGGCTTGGCGTGGTCGTTATCGCCATTGCCCCGGCCCATTTCAGAAACCTTTTCGTTAGCGCATTTGGTGAAGTTTATCCTACCCATTGCCTTGGTCAGCATTGGCGCCAGCTTGGAATGGTCATCATTAAAGAGAAATCGCAAGTGGGTGCTCATTGCAACCGGTCTGAAATTGGTGGTTCTGCCATTAGGGGCGGTTGGCCTAGGGTATCTGCTCGGCATTCGTGGCATGTCGCTCGGCATATTGACCATGATGATGGCAACACCAACCGCAGCTGCCAGCTATGTGATGGCGCAACAGATGACGGGGCATGGTAAGTACGCTGCAGAAACCGTCGCCGTGTCTACCCTGCTTAGCCCACTGACCATGACCTTGGCCTTGATTGCATTGACCGCGATGACGCAGGCGCTTTAGGGCAGATACCGAAGCGTTAACACCGTCGATTAGCGGGTGATAACCACAGACAGCTGGAGGTCACGCGTTATGACCCCTTAAATCCTTTTGCTACCAGATACACTTCTCGAGACCGCGGTCGCGATGCCGCTGGCTTTCGAATCACTACCTTTTCAAATGACGATCGCACGTCTTTCAAATAGGCATCATAGCCTTCACCTTGAAACAGCTTGGCGACGAAACTCCCTTTTGGTTTTAATACCTGACGTACCATGTCCAAACCCAATTCTACCAAATACATAGACGACGCCTGATCTGCGGCATTAATGCCTGTGATGTTGGGTGCAATGTCAGAAACGATCACATCGACCAGTTCGCCATTGAGCGACGCAAGAATCTGTTCAAACACCGCATCCTCGGTAAAGTCGCCCTGAATAAAGTCAACATTGGCCAAGGCATCCATGGGCAATATATCGGACGCAATGACCCGACCCTTGTTGCCCACCAAGGGTGCGGCGATCTGTGACCAACCACCTGGCGCAGAACCCAGATCCATAACAATCATGCCAGGCCGAATTAATCGGTCTTTGTCATTCAATTCAATTAACTTATACGTGGACCTAGACCGATAGCCATCAACTTGCGCGCGCTTCACATAGGGGTCATTGACGTGCTCGTCCATCCAGCGGTTACTGCTTTTGGATCTTGTAGATTTTGCCATGGGGTAAACAACTCTTTGCCGGATAAACCGGATTGACGACCAGAAAGGCACCTATTGTACGTTCCATTGGTCATTGTCGCAAAAAATCTGGCAACAGAATCTGATCCGAGAGCCTGACAAGCGAAAGCCTCAGAGGGTACAATGCCGCATCGCGTAAACCTTTGCTGGAGCTTGGCCGAATGATCCGAATAAATGAATTGCAACTCCCCCTCGATCACACGGAGGAGCAGTTGCGTCAAGCCATCATTAAGCGTCTGAACATAACGCCGTCTCAGCTGCAACACCACACCGTATTCAAGCGCAGCTATGATGCCCGTAAGAAAAATACGGTCATCCTGTTTAGTTATGTCATTGATGTCGCCACCGACAATGAACAGCAGCTGCTCAAGCAACTGGAAAACGACCGCAACATTCGACTATCACCGGACTTTGACTATAAAACCGTTGCCAGTGCGCCTGCTGGACTCACTGAACGCCCCATTATTATTGGATTCGGACCCTGTGGCCTCTTCGCAGCCTTGACGCTGGCACAAATGGGTTTTAAACCCATCGTTTTGGAACGCGGGAAAGAAGTAAGGGCGCGCACCAAAGACACCTGGGCGCTGTGGCGCAAGAACGTGCTGAGTCCTGAATCCAACGTCCAGTTTGGGGAAGGCGGTGCCGGTTTGTTTTCCGATGGCAAACTCTATAGCCAAGTCAAAGACCCGAAATTTTATGGCCGTAAGGTCAAGCAAGAATTTATTAAAGCCGGTGCGCCAGAAGAAATCATTTATGTGAGCAAACCCCATATTGGCACATTCCGTTTAACGGGCGTGGTTGCCGCCATGCGCGAAGAAATTAAAGCCTTGGGCGGTGAGGTGCATTTTGAATCCAAAGTCAGCGACTTTATCCTGTCCGATGGGCAGATTCAGGGAGTCAAAATCGCAGACGGCACAGAGTATCTCAGTCGCCATGTGGTGTTGGCACTGGGTCACAGTGCCAGAGATACCTTTAGAACGTTACATGCACAAGGGGTTTATGTTGAAGCCAAGCCATTTGCCATCGGTTTTCGTATAGAGCATCCACAGTCGCAAATTGACCAGGTTCGATTGGGCAAATATGCGGGCCACCCCGAATTGGGGGCAGCTGACTACAAACTCATTCACCACGCTAAAAATGGCCGCGCTGTTTATAGCTTTTGTATGTGCCCAGGTGGCACCGTCGTGGCAGCGACCTCTGATGTCGGACGGGTGGTGACCAATGGCATGAGCCAATATTCCCGTAATGAGCACAATGCCAACGCAGGTATTGTGGTCGGCATCCATCCAGAGAAAGATTTTCCTGGTGATCCTTTGGCGGGCATTGCCTTGCAGGAAGATCTCGAATCACGGGCGTTCCAATTGGGTGGCCAAGATTACAGTGCCCCTGCACAACTCGTTGGCGACTTTATCAAGGGCCGACCTTCTACCGCATTTGGCGCCGTTGCACCCTCCTATACTCCAGGCGTGACCCTCTGTGATTTGGCACCTTCCTTACCGGATTATGCCATTGAGGCCATACGAGAGGCCCTGCCTGCCTTTGGTAAACAGATTCGGAATTTTGACCGTCCAGATGCGGTGCTGACTGGTGTTGAAACCCGCACATCGTCACCGATTCGGATAACGCGGGATCGCGACAGTTATCAAAGCATCAATACCAAGGGGCTCTATCCAGGAGGGGAAGGCGCAGGCTATGCAGGCGGCATTCTGTCTGCCGGTATCGACGGGATAAAAATTGCCGAAGCCATCGCGTTGGATATGCTCAGCCAGTTGGAATCGACCCAATGAACCTTGAACAGATTAAGAAATTACACCTAAAAAAATACCGTCAAGAATTTGGTGTCTTCTTAGTCGAAGGTGAACATCTGATTCTCGAATTGCAGGCGGCGCTTGCGACACTGCCACAACTGGCTCAGGCGCAACTATTGGTCACTGAAGCCTATCGGGATTGGCAGACACCCCTGATCAAAACAGAAATTAGCGTCAAACAGATGGCCCAAATAGCGGATACCAAAACACCGCAAGGCATTCTGGCTGTCGTTGCCATGTCTGCTTTACAGCCGCTTAATCAGATAAAAGGCATTCAAAAAGCCGTCTATTTGCACGAAATCCAAGACCCCGGCAATCTGGGGACAATATTGCGAAGCTTGGCTTGGTTTGGCGGCGTAAAATGCCTGCTCAGCCCGGGGAGTGTCGACCCCTACAACCCAAAGGTCGTTCGGGCCAGTATGGGTTCAATTTTTCACGTGCCGATAGAACAGAACGTCAGTCAAACCGATATTATTGAGCGGTATTCACAGTTCGCCTATTTGGACATGGATGGCCGTGCCATTAGCGACCCCAGTTTCGCCGATTTTGATTGCTATGTGTTTGGCAATGAGGCCAGAGGGGTTCCAAAAGAACTGCTTGAATTGACTGGCAGCTCCGCATTTACCATACCCGGCAGCGGCGCTATTGAGTCTTTGAATGTGGCCACCGCCGTCAGTTTAAGCCTGTATGAACTGCGCGGTAGGCGTTAGCATTTCACGCGAGGCAGCCTGTGGGTGCAGCCTGCCGGCATTCCTTAGCCCACTGACCTCTGTCCACTGACCTCTGTCCACTGACCATGACCTGAACCCTGATGGCGCTCATGGCGCTCATGGCGCTCATGACGTTGGCCCCAATGACCAAGCGCTCGCCTAGCAGCAGACTTCACCTGACATCGTTCCGTGTGCTGGCACTGCAGATCCAATAGGCTACTCAGGGTCAATATCGGCCCATGCCAAGGCGTCAACCCGTTCTCCGAATGACAGGTATTCTGTGATCTTGCCATCGCAAAACACAAAACCATCGGCAAATTGGCCACCGATCCATTCACTAGAATCCTTTAAGCGCACCCACGCGTGCAGGTACACAACAACCTTGTTGCCATTGGCCAGGTATTTTTCTGGGGTACAAGTACCCTCTGCCCAACTCTCACGCCCCTTTTTCACATGGGCCTGAACAGCTGCCACGCCACGATAGGTACCTGCAGTTGGAAAGTCTTCTGGTTCTACACGAACAATGTCTGGCGAAAAGTCTGTGGTGATCGCATCCATATCGTTGCGATCGATTGCAGCGAAAAAGCGTTCCAATTTTTCGATAGCGTCCATAGGTCCTGCCTTAATGGCTGTGGGTATCTGAGTTTCTGAAATTGCTTTGCCCTGCCGTGAGCGTTCTATCCGCATGTTTTTATCCTCATGGCGCCTTGCTCATCCCGCGTAAACAGCCATTCAAGGCTGACGCTGCTTCCGACAAGGGATGGCCAGTTCTGGTCAATATCCCCACCTTTCGACTTACCGCAGGACCCACAACAGGGCGGCACAGCGCACCCATTTCTTCCATTTGTTGGCGACACAGGGCAGGGACAACACTGACGCCCAAGCCAGAAGCCACCATACGGCCAATGGTTGCGAGCTGGTGGGCTTCATAGCGGGTGGGAAGATGAATACTGTGTTGTTCCAAATGCTGCTCAAGAAACAATCGGATCCCAGAGGGGCGCTGTAGCAGGATAAAGTCATTTTGAATCAGATCACGCCAGGTTAACACCTCGGGCAAATGCGTCGCCATCTCCGCCGGTAGTACCGCGACAAATTCATCGTCGAACAGGGTATGGAATTGCAGGTTTTCAGCATCATTGGGCTCAAAGCACACCCCCAGCTCAACCCGACCGCTGCGCACCAGCGCCACAACATCCTCGGCTATCACGTCATGCACGGTGACGCCAATCTCGCCATGGTCAGCTTTAAACTGCTGGATATATCGCGGCAGCAGGTTGCAGGCAAACGACGGCATGGCAGCAATTGCTACATGGTCGCGGTGTAATAAGAAACGGTGGTGCAGGGCTTCTACTGCATTGTCCCAGTCAGCCAGTAGCCGCTTGGCGACCGGGAAAAATGCCTCGCCTTCTGGCGTCAGGGCGACTGCTCGGGTAGTACGCGACAGCAACAAGCCGCCCACGGCTTCTTCTAGGTTTTTAATGGTAATGCTGAGGGCTGGCTGAGACAGGTGGATCGAAGCGCCCGCATCGGCGAAGCTCAAAGACCGTCCAACGGCCACAAATGCTTTCAATTGCTTGTGGGTTACATTCATTTAAAAAACCTATTAATTGATCAATTTAATCTAATTGATAAATATAAGCATCCATAGCAGACTCTGCAACACTCTCACCTTGGAAAGGGAACGAATATGTCCGGTTTTGATAAAGTGGTTCATAGCTATGAAGAGGCCATGGCAGGTCTTGAAGATGGCATGACCGTATTGGCAGGTGGCTTTGGCCTCTGCGGTATTCCAGAAAATTTGATCACCCAAATTAAAAAAATGGGCACACGCGACCTAACTGTGGTGTCAAACAACTGTGGTGTTGACGGCTTTGGCTTGGGCGTGTTGTTGGAAGACCGCCAAATCAAGAAGATGGTGTCATCCTATGTGGGTGAAAACGCCCTGTTTGAAAAACAGCTGTTGGCAGGCGAGTTGGACGTTGAACTCACCCCCCAAGGTACCTTGGCTGAAAAGCTACGCGCCGGCGGTGCTGGCATCCCAGCCTTTTTTACCGCCACAGGCTTTGGTACACCCGTAGCCGAGGGCAAAGAAGTACGTGAATTTAATGGCAAATCTTATATTTTAGAGCCGTCTATTACCGGTGACTTCGCCATTGTTAAAGGTTGGAAAGCCGACCGTTATGGCAATGTGGTTTATCGCCATACCGCGCAAAACTTTAACCCAATGATTGCCACTGCAGGCAAAATCACCGTGGTTGAGGTTGAAGAAATTGTCGAGCCCGGCGCACTAGACCCCGCGCACATTCATACCCCTGGTATCTATGTTGACCGCGTGATTGTTGGCACCTTTGAGAAGCGCATCGAACAGCGCACGCTCAGCCAAGGCTAATGGCTTTTTAAACCCATTATTGTGTTGCTGTAGCCCCCTGATTGGCTGCAGAACCGAGATTAAAGGAATTAACATGGCACTTTCTCGAGAACAAATTGCAATGCGTATTGCCCAAGAGTTGAAAGACGGTTTCTACGTCAACTTGGGTATTGGCATCCCCACGCTAGTGGCCAACTACGTACCCGATGGTATCGAAGTGATGCTGCAGTCTGAAAATGGCCTGTTAGGCATGGGCCCCTTCCCTACTGAAGAAACCATTGACGCCGACATGATCAATGCAGGCAAGCAGACAGTGACCGCCGCAACGGGCGCGTCGATCTTTTCGTCTGCAGAATCCTTTGCAATGATTCGCGGTGGCCACGTCGACCTTACGGTTTTAGGCGCCTTTGAAGTGGACGTTCATGGCAACATTGCGTCGTGGATGATTCCAGGCAAGCTGATTAAAGGCATGGGTGGCGCAATGGATTTGGTGGCCGGTGCCGACAACATTATCGTCTGTATGACCCACGCATCAAAACATGGCGAGTCGAAGCTTCTGCCTGCCTGCACACTGCCGTTAACAGGCGCAGGCTGCATTAAAAAAGTCGTCACTGATTTGGCTTATTTAGAAATTGAAGACGGCTGTTTTGTGCTAAAAGAGCGCGCGCCGGGTGTCACTGTTGAAGAAATCATTGAAAAGACTGCTGGTAATTTGATCGTGCCGGATTATGTTCCAGAAATGACCTTCGCCTAAATGTGATGTCGCATCCGTGTGATGCTGTTTAAAAACCCGCCTGTGCGGGTTTTTTTATGCACGTTGTTCGCCAGTTGTTCGCCTGTGATTCGTCCGTTCTCCGCGCGGTTAGCTTTCCTGTTTGCCGCCCCGTTTATTGCCTACCCTTCATCCTTTCTGACCGTTAACCAAGCCTGTTCAAGTAGCTTATTCATCTGGTGTGCGTGACCCAGAATCTCTACCAACTGATCGGTGCGATAACCCGCTGCCACTGGCAATGTTGCGACAATATCAATGGGCATAGAGCCCTGTTGTTGCACGGCTGCAATGTCCAACCAAGGACATCCCAATCCTGCATATTCCCAATCAATGACCCGCCAATCCTCTGTCGTACCGACCAGATTGCCCGGGTGTAGATCATGGTGTACCAAGCAGCGGTAGTGATCAGGCAATGCGGCCAGGGTATCGGTCATCTGTCGGATCAATTTCTGGGTCATTGGGGTGTTCGGCAGCGCCTCGGCATAGGCGGCAATCAACAGGGTATAGTCAAGACGGGGCACGGTCGTGATCTGTTGGCAGGCCAGTAACAGTGCATGCCAGGGTATAAGCGCAGCCTGTGGACGGTGGTCACCATAATCCGCCATCAACATCCAACCATCGTCCGGTGCATTCGCCAGAATGTGGGGCGCCCAAGGCTGCCCCTGTATCTGAGACAACACCGCGGCCTCGCGTTGTCGGTCGACGCCAAAGGTAAGTACCCCTGATGCATTGAGCCGCACAATCACTGCCTGATTCTGCCACACGCCGCGCAGCAGCGCATTGCTGGTGCCAGTGGTCGTTAGCGGCTGCCAGTGCACCCGATGCAACGCAGGCGACTTTATCTGCGCGATCCTTTCAGATGGCGTCAAATTGACGTAAACTCCGCTCTGTCTCATCGGGGTGCCTTGATAACTGTGAACCACAGAAGGCTGAGAACGTACCCGTAGAACCTGAACCAGCTAATACTGGCGTAGGAAATGGGCGTACTCTGTAAGTGTTTCAATCCTGCCTCCATTTCGCGCCTCTTTGCATTATTTGAGGAGCATCACATCATGATTTCGTTACGTCAACTCGCATGGCTATCGGCCCTGATCGTGCCCGTGAGTGTCGCACAGACCCTTACTGTATATACCTATGACTCCTTTGTCAGTGAGTGGGGTCCTGGTCCTCAGCTTGAAACCCTATTTGAGGCCCAATGTGATTGCGATCTGAACTTTGTCGGCAGTGCTGACGGTGTGGCCATGCTGAACCGTTTGAGACTGGAAGGCAAAAAAACCCAAGCAGACGTGTTATTGGGTCTGGACAACCTTATTTTAGAACAAGCAAAACGTGAACAATTGGTGCAACCGCATGGCGTGGATACCTCGGCAGTGAGCGCGCACCTTGAATGGACGGATGCTGAGTTCGTACCCTTCGACTACGGCTACTTTGCTTGGGTATACGACACCACCCGCATCACCACACCGGCCACCAGTTTTGAATCATTGATCGCCTCCGATGCCCGCATCATTTATCAGGACCCGCGCACCAGCACACCGGGTTTCGGTTTGATGGTATGGATCAACCAACTCTATCCAGACAGCGCCAATCACATCTGGAAAGGTTTGGCACCTTTGACTGAAACCGTGTCGCAAGGTTGGTGGGAAGGCTATAGCCTGTTTCTGAACGGTGGTGCCGATTATGTGCTGAGCTACACCACCTCACCGGCATACCACATTCTGGCTGAATCCGATCAGCGCTATGCGGCTGCGCCCTTCTCCGCGGGGCATATTGCCCAGATTGAAGTGGCTGCGATCAGCGCCCAATCTCAGCAACCCGCGTTGGCATCGCAATTCCTGAGCTTTTTGATTTCACCTGAAGCACAGGCAGTCATTCCCACCACAAACTGGATGTTACCGGTTATTGATGGTGTTGCGCTGGATCCCGCATTTGACGGTGCAGCGCCAGAACGCACCCTCACAGTTGATCCTCTTCAGGTACTCAACGAAAAAACCAATTGGATACGGGCATGGCGTTCAGCCGTCGCGCAGTAATTCCTTGGCTAACACTGCTTCCCGCAGTGCTGGCCTCCACCATTGCGGTGTGGGGCCTGTTGTCTGCGCGTCGAGAAAGTTTTGACCTCGGGTTTTTTACGGATCCCTATTTTGTTAGCACCCTCACCTTTTCTCTGAAACAAGCAGCCCTGAGCTGTGTTTTGGCGCTGCTGTTGGCGCTACCCGTCGCGCGCGCTTTGACTTTTATGCCCCAGTTATTCGGTCGGCGTTGGTTTATGACACTGACCGCTCTGGCATTTGTCATGCCCAGTTTTGTGCTGATTACAGGCTTGATGATTTTACTGGGCGCCAATGGTTGGTTGAACTTTGGTGATCCACGGCCCTGGTCACTGTTTGGTTTACAAGGCATCCTGTTGGCCCATGTATATTTGAATATGCCGCTGGCGGTTCGGGTGCTGTATCAAGCCCTGCAAAGTGTGCCACAGGACAGTTGGCGGTTGTCACAACAACACCGACTGACCGGATGGCAACGCTGGTCACACATCGAATGGCCTGCGATAAAACCCCATGTGGGCTTATTGGCCGCCTTTATTTTTGTGCTCTGCTTCAACAGTTTTGCGGTGGTATTAACCCTCGGCGGAGGCCCCAAAAGTACCACCCTAGAGTTGGCGATTTACCAAGCCTTAAAATATGACTTCAACCTGTCAGAAGCCTTGTTGCTCAGCGTCGTACAGGCAGTGATTGCGGGATCGGTGCTGTTGGCTGCAGGCTACAGCGGCAAGTCGTCACTGTTTCGCATCGCAGTGCAGCATCGTCCCACCGGTTTGGCAGTGTCTGTAGCCAATGCACTGGGACACCGATTGGTCTATGCCGTGGCTTGGGTCTTTTTGTTGTTGCCCATTGTGGCGGTAATGATCAAGGCGCTCTCCCATGGCACCCAATTGCAGGGCATACCATTACTCGCTGCGACCGGACAGTCGTTATTGATCGCTGTCAGTGCTGCCCTTGTTGCGGTGCCACTGGGTTGGTTGATGCTGTGGCCGGCACGGCATTTCCAAGGCACCCATGCCCGTATCGCTTTATGGGCAGAATGGTTAGCCCTGCACCACATGGTGATACCAACCTTGGTCATTGGTGTCGGTTGGTTCGCGTTTTGGGTGTCTCGCATCGACATCAACCGCGCCAGCATTCCGTTGTTGGTCATGTTAAATGCCTTGGTATTGGTGCCCTTTGTGGTATTACAGCTCAAACCACTACTGGTGCTGTGGGACCAACAACACCGACGATTGCTCGGTAACTGGCGTCCGAATCTGTGGCATCGATTCTTCATCGAATGGACCTTTATTGTCCCAACTCTCAAGCCTTTGTTCGCCTTGGCACTGGTGTTGGCCCTGGGTGATGTGCCGCTGTTTGCCCTGTTTGGACAGTCCGATCAGCCAACCCTCACCTGGTATATCTATCGGTTAGCGGGCAGCTATCGTCTGGACCAAGCCGCACAGGCTGCCTTAATGTTATTGCTGCTGAGCAGCTTGTTAATTTACTGGATGGAACCCCGTCATGCTAACCGTCGCTAATCTTGTCGTCGATCGTCCACCCCACCGCTTTCATTATGATTTTGTGGTGCCCACTGGGGGCGCTCTGATCATTAAGGGTCCCAGCGGCGAAGGCAAGTCCACCCTACTCGATGCGCTGGGCGGCTTTCTGACCATTGCAGCGGGCGAGGTGACGTGGGACGGGCAATCGCTGGTTGATTTGCAACCAGAACAGCGTCCGATGACCACCCTATTTCAAAGCCACAATTTATTTGACCACCTCACCGTGGCCCGCAATGTGGCCTTGGCGTTACCGCAATTGCCCCTGTCTGAACGTGTGGCAGCACTAGAGGCCTTAGGGGTGTCAGAACAACAGGACCAATACCCTGCGAATTTGTCTGGCGGACAACGCCAACGGGTGGGATTGATCACAGCGCTGTTGCGCCCGGAGCCTGTGGTGTTATTGGACGAGCCCTTTAGGGAATTGGACCCTGCCACACGATTTCAAACCATTTCATGGGTCATTGAGCAGGTAACGGCGCGCAACAAGACGTTATTATTGGTCAGTCACAATGCGGATGATGACGCACTGATCCAATCACAGATGACAGATGTCAGGGAAACCCTGGTCCGATTAAACGATCATGCCAGCACAGCAACGGCCAACACAGCCCAGAATTGATAGGACGATACCATGCACTCTGCCACCTACGAACAGTTCCTAGCCGATTATCCCTGCATTATCGAATTGCCCGTGCAGTGGGGTGAAATGGATGCCTTTCATCATGTGAATAATGTCGCTTACTTCCGGTATTTTGAGAGTTCGCGTATCGCGCTGTTTAACAAAACGTCTTTAATGGAATCCAAACGCACGCAAGGCATTGGCCCTATTCTGGCTGAGCAGAGTTGCCGGTATCGACGGGCGGTCAGCTTTCCCGACACCATCAAGATTGGCAGCCGCGTGACCACCATCAGCGACAGTACCTTTTTGCAAGACTACGCCATTTACAGCACAGCTCAGGATGCCATTACCACGTTAGCCACCAGCCGCACCACGGTAATCAACTATGCCACTGGCAAAAAAGTCATGATTACCGGCGACCTGCTGACCGAACTTGAAGCCCTGCGTTCTGCAGACCCAATCCAATAGCCAACAAGGTCTATCAATGCCCCCACTCTCTTTGCCTGAAACCGTTCGTTGGACCGATGACCGCCTATGGATTATCGACCAAACCCTGCTGCCAGGTGATGTGAAGGAAGTGCCATTAGATACCGCGCAGGCGGTCTGGCAGGCCATTCAGACCTTGATGGTGCGTGGTGCACCAGCAATTGGCGTTGCGGCAGCCTACGGGCTTTGCGTGGCGATCAGACCCTTTATGGACGAGTCTTCAGCGCAGCTACGACGGCAGATACAAGACCAAGCTGCTTATTTAACGGCCTCGCGCCCAACCGCTGTGAATTTACAGTGGGCATTAGACCGCATGATGGCGGCAGCCGATCAGGTGGCAGCATCAACCGCCAATCAGGTGTTATTTGACAGATTACTGGCCTGTGCGACAGCCATTCATGCCGATGACCAAGCCCAGTGCTTGCGTATTGGACAGGCCGGCTTGCCCCTCATTCGATCGGGTATGGGTATTTTGACCCATTGCAATGCGGGTGCCTTGGCTACCACGGGACTGGGTACCGCCACCGCGCCGCTGTATGTGGCACACCAACAGGGCATCGCCTTTCGCGCCTATGCTGATGAAACCCGTCCGCTGTTACAGGGTGCGCGTTTAACCAGTTGGGAGCTGCAACAAGCCGGCATCGATGTCACCCTGCAAACCGATAATATGGCGGCACACCTCATGTCTCAGGGTCTCATTGATATGGTGATAGTGGGCACCGACCGCGTCGCAGCCAATGGCGATATCGCTAACAAAATCGGCACCCTATCGGTCGCCATCAATGCCCGCCATTTTGGTATTCCGTTTTATGTGGCCTTCCCCAGTTCAACGGTCGATTTAAACACGGCCTGTGGCGCCGATATCGTCATCGAAGAACGGGAAGCCGATGAAGTCACTGGTCTCTATGGCCATAGGATTGCACCGGCCAACATCAAGGTGCGTAATCCTGCTTTTGACGTTACGCCCGCGGCCTTAATCACCGGGTTTATAACCGACCAAGGTTTGTTATTACCACCGTTTGACACTGGCCTACAACAGCTGTTCGGCAACTAGGACACCTTCATATGACACCCTTACTGACATTAAATGACGCTGCGCTGGATGCAATCGCCAAGGCTACTGAAGTGGGACAGTTCTTGTGGCAACGCGAATGGGCTGAGCGCAATGGCGGTAATTTGTCGATCGACCTCACGGATGTATTGCCATCGCTGCCAACATCCACCGCCACCGTACAGCGCGTAGCCAAGTTGCCTCTTGCTGCTGCGGGACACTGCTATTTCATGAAAGGGTCTGGTGAACGGATGCGCGATTTGGTCCGCCCAGACCAAGCGGGCTGCATCATTCGCATTGATGACCAAGCACAGGGCTATCAGGTGCTGTGGGGCGGTCGTGGCCGTGAAGATTACAAGCCAACTTCTGAACTGCTGTCTCATATCAAATTGTTACTGGATGCGCGGCAGCGTGGCAGCAGTGACCGCTGTGTTGTCCATACCCATCCCCATGAATTGATCATGCTAAGTCACCACCCGCTGCTAGGCAAAGACGCCACCGCCTTTAACCTCGCCTGTTGGAAAATGCTGCCAGAAGTACGGGCCTTTGTACCGCGTGGGGTTCGTTTGGTTCCCTATTTGCGTTCCGGCTCAGTGGCGCTGTCCGACGCTACGGTAACTGCATTGCAAACCGCTGATGTGGCGATGTGGGAAAAACATGGCGCAGTGGCTATGGGCACGGATGCATTGGCTGCGTTTGATTTGATTGATGTGGCAAACAAGGGTGCCAGACTCTATCTCGGATGTTTGGCGAGCGGTTTTGAGCCAGACGGCTTGAGCGATGCCCAGCTATTGGATTTGCAGACGGCCTTTTCACTGCCGTCGGCATCGTTCTAACGCGACTGATATTCCGGACTCAGGATGGGGTGTCGTCCGCGTTTTTACGCTTACCGTATACCACCATCATGAGGGCTGGTGCCAGAATCAAATCGGCTATTAAGGCCATTGAAACCGTCATCACGATCAACAATCCAAAGTTGGTAATGTTGAGCATTGACGACCACATCAACTGACTAAAACCAAAGCACAGTACCAAAGACGTGGTAATCATAGCGCGGCCTGACGTGTGTAGGGTTTCCGCAATCGCCTTCTCGGCATCCCCATATTCGACAAAGTAATGTTGAAAATGGTGCATAAAGTGCACGGTGTCATCCACGGCAATACCGATGGCAATAGACGCCACCAAAATGGTGAACATATCCAATGGAATGTTAAGTGCGTGCATGGCGCCCAACATCAATAGGATTGGCAACAGATTGGGAATCATGGCCAACAAGCCCATCCGTACGCTAGACAACAACAGCATCATCATGATTGTGATCACCACAAAGGCAATCGCATAACTTTGTACGGCGGTTTGAATCACCCCAAATAAGGTGGTGCCCAGCAATGGCACAACGCCAGTAATCTCAGTGGTGGCCAATCCTGCCAATTCGGTATCAAACTTGCTCTGGATATCGGTCATAAAGGTACGGTAGTAAATGGTATCAATCCACGGCATCACCACCGCCAAACGCATTTGACTAAACTGGCTGTCGACCAAGGGTTGTAATTGTTCTGCGCCGGCATTTTCAAACATAAACAGTTCATTGGCGATGACGGCCTCACTGTCGGCTATGGTATAAAAATCGGGGTTGCCCGCATTCAGGGCCTTGTGCGTTTCCTTGATGACCGAATTCAAGCCGCTGACTTTGGCTACTTGAAAGTTAGGGTCGTCATAGTTTTCTAGCCAGGTCGCTAACTTATCTATTTTTTGCAGCAACAAGGGATTATGTAGGCCATTTTCAACGCCGGTATCAATGACAATTTCAACCGGGATTGAACCACCCATATTGCGGTCAATAACCTCCACGGCAGTACGGGCTTCAAGACCCTCGGGTAACCACTTGAGCGGATTGTGAGAGAAGTTGAGCTGCTGCATACCCCAAATACTGACACCAAATAGCACCAATGCCACAACCAAAACCGTTCGAGAGAACCGTGTTGCGACCAACATAGCACCTGCGATCACACGGTCCATCCAGGCTCGGCGAACCCCAGTAGCAGTTTTGCGATCAAATTCAAAATGGGTCAGCAAGGCAGGAATCATGATCATGGTATACACAAAGGCAATCATCACACCGATGGCTGAGAACAACCCCAATCGGCTCAACGGAACGATAGGTGTGCCCACGAAAGACAACAAACTGGCTGCGGTAGTCAAACTGGTCAACAGGATCGGTATGCCAGTCAGCCCCATGGTGGCCCGCAAGGCATCGGCTTTGGCTTCGCCCGCGTCATAGCGCTGAAAGAATATCGACAAGAAGTGCACCGCGGCACCCACCGTCACCGTCAGAATAAAGGTCGGCACGATCATCATCGGCATTTGTACGGGAAATCGCAGTGCGCAAAACAAGCCAATGGTGCTGAGCAGTGTAAAGACCACCACCATCATCGGAATTTGAACGCCCAGTCGTCGGCGAAACATCACACCCAGCATCATGACAATCACCACGATGGCCATTGGCATAAAGGTCAGCATTTCCCAGACCATGGTGTCGATCAGCCGCTCTAGGATAACTGGCATGCCGGCCATGTAAATTTTAAATTCGGGCGACTGGTATCGGGCGACGATGGCTTCGGTAATGGCCACAACCTCACCCACTTGCGCCGTGCTGAGCAGGGGTAATCTGTCAGCAGTCGGCACCGATGCAGCGGGATCGAACGCCATGGCATCGTCTAACGGATCCATATTGATGTCGAAACCCGCGTCACTGTCGAGGTCCAAATCTGACAAATCGGCTAAGCCGCCACTGTCATAGGTAACAGGTCTAACAATAACCGTGGTATAGCGGCCATCTGCAGACAACAACATGCCGCGCAGCAGCGGATTTTCTAGCGCACGATTGCGAATGGCCTGTAACTGGAGGTCATCGGTTGGGAACGGCGAAAATAAATCAGCCACGATGAGGCTGTCTTCCGTGCCACGCGTGTCACGGGCATTGATCAAGCTGTCTACCGAGTCTAGGTAGGGCAAGTTGGCTTCTAATTCTTGGTGTAGATCACGGAGTTTGGTAATAAATTGCAGATTAAAGATGTCTTGGGTTTCAATGGTCAATAAGACAAATTCAGCACGACCGTATTGGTCACGGGCGCGCTCTAGCGACACAATGGCTGGATCGTCTGGCGGGAGAAACCCTTCAGTTGAGGTATCAAAGGTGACCCAAAATATTTGTATCGCCAGCATCAGGGTAGTGAGCACCACCACGCCCATAAAGGGTTTAGGGCCACGTGAAATACGATCAGCCAAGCGTTCAAAGTTCTGTTGTAAAAACTGCTTCCAGCCTGTCATGATGTGCCCTCTACGCTCGCTATATTGAGCGTTACCTATGTAAAAACAGAAAAAATCATCAACCCAATGGGAGCTAGGCGATGCGTACCACACCCGATATCTGTGACGACTTTCCGAACGACATCCGTATTTTAGCACCCATTTTCCAATCCTATGGCGCTATCTCGCACTTTGGCGGCCAAGTCATCACGGTGAAGTGCTATGAAGACAATAGTTTCATTAAATCACTGAGCGCTGAGCAGGGCAACCGCAGAATATTGGTGGTGGACGGTGGCGGTTCGTTAAAGAAAGCATTATTGGGTGACCTGATTGCCGCTGACTTTGTCAGCCACGGTTGGGCTGGTGTGGTCATTCATGGCTGCGTACGGGATGTGGAAATCTTAAAGACCTTGCCTCTGGGTATTCGCGCTGTGAACAGCATACCGCTAAAAACGGCGCGTAAAGGACAGGGCGAGCAGGGTATCCCGCTGTGTATCGCTGGCGTTACCGTGAATACCGGAGACTATATGGTGGCAGATGACACCGGCATTGTAGTCAGTGACCAGCCCATACACCTATAAACGGCGATTTTCGGACTGGCTAGAGGCTACACCCTGCAACGACTATGGGGCTTCAGCCGTCTTTTTGCCGGCATTTTGATAGAGCAGTGCCACCACGATTGCCACCAAGCCAACAATTGTCAATGCACCGATCTTCTCGTCTAAAATGGTGGCGATGAGGATCAGTGAGACAAAGGGTGAAATGAAAATCAGGTTACTGACAATACTGGCACGGCTCGCCATCCGCATGGCCGTTAGCCAAAACACAAAGGTTATGCCCATCTCAAAGAAGCCGACGTATACGCCACTGAGGATACTTTGCCAGCTGGCCTGAAAGTGGCCATCAAATTGATAAAAGATAAGGGTGGTAAACGGCAAGGCCACCAAAAAGTTCTGAAAAATAGCCAGTACTGGTTCACGCTTATCTTTGGTGTTTAGCAACCAATAGGCCGCCCACAGCAGCGTACTGCCTAACGCCAAAGCGATACCCAGTAGGCTGACGGTTTGCCCAGAGGCCTGCCCACCAAAGCTGATAAAGACCACGCCACTGTAGGCGATGACCATCGACAGCGCATCGCGTCTGGAAAAATGGTGGCCCAGATAGGGGACAGCCAACAACGACAGGGTGATAGCCCAGGTATAATTAATCGGTTGCGCGACCTGTGCTGGGAGCAAATCATAGGCACGAAAGAGTACCCAATAATAGGCCACTGGGTTTAACAGACCCAGTATCAGAATGAGACCAAAGCGGTGTTTGAGGGTTTTGAAGGCTTGCAGAAACTGTCCCTTTACCAGCAAGACCACACCCAAAATTGCGAGGGTGCTGATATTGGCCACCCATAACAGCTGATACAGTGATTGCTCTGCCAATGCCAACTTGAAAGCCGTTGCTACCGTTGACCAACATAAGACTGCTACCATAGCAATCATAACGGCTTTTCGATCTTGCTCGGTCATAACTTTCCCTGTTCGTAACAATGGATGTGAATATGAACTATATCGTGATTTCAGGTGTTGTCCTATCGCTATTGGTCGGGGGTATGTGGGTCTATACCCCTAACAATCAATTGCCTGACGACCTCGGCATTATCGACGGCCATTTACAGCCATTGCGCGACACACCTAACGGCATTGCATCGGTGACCGATCAAGCCAATAAACGCGTTGCCGCCTTTCCCGTTATCGATTCTATTGCACACAGTTTTGACCTGATAGAACAGGCCGCTCGCAGCTATGGTGAGGTAAGGGTTCAGTCCCGTACCCCAACGTATCTGCACTTGGTTTTTACGACGCCACGGATGCGGTTTCACGATGATGTAGAATGGTTGGCCAATGCATCTGGCACCATTGATGTGCGGTCACAGAGTCGCATTGGCAAAGGCGACATGGGCGAGAATCGCACGCGCTACGACCACATTCGCACTGGCTATTTGGCACAAAAGGATCCTTTATGAAACGTTTTGACGTGGTTGTTATCGGCTCGGGGGCTGCGGGCTTAACTGCCGCCTTTACCGCCAATGGCTTGGGTAAAAAAGTCGCCTTAATCGATCACAATGCGCCGGGCGGTGAATGCACCTGGTCCGGGTGCATCCCCAGTAAGGCCTTGGTGCATCTCGCCAGTGAGTCTGCTATTGCGCGCAAGCAAGGAGCGCCTGCACCAGACACCGAAGCTGTGATGAATACGGTTCGTGAAGCCAGCCAAAACATCTACCAACATGAAACCCCCGAAGTGATCGCCAGCGCTGGTGTCACCTTTATTCAGGGCAGCGCGCGTTTTGTATCACCGCACGAATTATCAGTTGCGGGTAAGACCCTGTACGCCAAAAAGATTATTTTGGCCACAGGCAGCACCGCAACAGTCCCTCCTATTGAGGGCATCCACTCGGTACCCTATCTCACCAATGACCGTTTTTTTCAACAAACCCAATTACCCAGCAGCATGTTGGTATTGGGCGGTGGCTCCATTGCGGTAGAGCTCGGTCAGGCGATGGCAAAGTTGGGGGTTCGTGTCACACTCATTGAACAGCAAACACAACTACTGGCCCGTGAAGAAGCCGCTTTTGCGCATGATATCCAAGCACGGTTAGAAGCAGATGGCGTCGACGTCCGCCTCGGCCACCGCGCGTTGAATGTGGTGAAGACCGCGTCAGGTGTGAAACTTGAGAGCGAGTGCCAGGGCCAAAAATTTCAACACTTTGCAGAACGGTTGTTGGTGGCGGCTGGCCGCACACCCGTTTTTGAAAAACTAAACCTCGCAGCAGCGGATATCAACACCGATCGGGGTGTGACCGTGAACCGCTATTTACAGACTAGCCAGCCACATATTTATGCCTGTGGTGACCTTATCGGCCCCTATCAACTCAGCCACATGGCCAACTACCAAGCCAAAATTGCCGCGCGCAATGCGGTATTCCCATTTAGGAAAAAGGCCACTTATGAGCATGTGTGTTGGACACTGTTTTGCGACCCTGAATTTGCCAGAACGGGATTAACAGAAGCGGAAGCCAGACAACAACATCAAGGTGTTCGGGTATATGAATATGATCTCGGCCGTTTAGACCGTGCCCGTATTCAGTCGCCCTACCCCGGTAGAATCAAGATCATCTTGGATCGAAAAGGTTATGTCTTGGGCGGGCACATTTTGGGCGAACGAGCGGGTGAGCTGATTACGCAGGTGCAAACCTTTAAGACCCTGAAATTGCCCTTTAGAGATTTGCAGCAGGTTATCCACCCCTATCCGACTTTTTCGGATGCGCTCAGGCAGATTAGCCAGCAGGTATGGATAGATGACCTACAACGCCAGCCGGTAGTGCGACTGGCGAAGGCCGTGAGCCGATTATTGCATCGACCAGGATAGGAAGCGTGCGCCCGATGGCTTTCGAAGCCATCGGGCCATCAGCGTGATCACGACCACAGCAAACACCAATCGGCCCCAGAAAATAGCCGACCAATGGGCGCCCAACAACATCACCAGCAGGGTGTCTTCGATCAAACTGTGACACAACCCCAGAAAGCACATTGATAATAGGATGTCTTTTTTCGACAACTGGCCCGATTGTGCTTCTCGTATCAACAGACCGCCGCCAAAGGCCAATCCCAAGGTGATGCCGATCACGGTGGTATTGGCTGCTTGTTTACCAATGCCCATCATACGGAGTAAAGGGTCCAGCAGCCGGTGCATAATGGCCTCAATGCCAACAAACCGCAGCAACCTCAAAAATGCCATCAGCGTGGCGATCACCACCAGTATCATCAGTAACAATTCTACCTGTGCAATGCCCCAAGCCATTAGACTGTCGTCTTGTCGGTCTGGCGCCCACAGCATTTCCGCTGGCGCCTGATAAAGATCAAAGGTGCTATAGACCAGATTGAGAATCGCGCTGAGCACCAGAGCGCCGCCGACACGAATGGCCAAGGTCACCGGCCACCGAACACCTGATTTTTTGGCGATGGTCCCTTCGATAACCAAGTTATGGCCCAACAGCAATAGCAGCCCCAATACCGATACTTGCGCGATGCTGAGCGGATTCTGTTGTGCCAACTCGAAATAAACGGCCATCCCGGTGTAGATATTGGTCAGCAAAGCGGCAGCCCACACCAACCCCATGGCATCGGGTAGCCCGACAAATTGCATCACGGGAGACAAAATCATCGCCAACCATTTAATTGCACCTAGGGTTTGCAACAGTTTTACGATAATCAGGGTAGGCACCATGATTTTGAGCAGGGTCCAATAGACTTGACTCACTTCGCGGGACAGTTCACGAACAACCGACAACAGCTGATTCATTATGGAGGTCTCTTTCTTTAACCATCAAAAAAGGGCACGGCTTCCCGTACCCTACTTATTATTCCTGTGCCTTTTCCTGTGCTTTTCTTACGGTTGTTTACGCTGCGACTGCCGTTCTTGACTGCGCTGCAGAACCGCCTTTTGGGTCTCGACATCAAACCCTCGCCAGCCCACGATTTCGTCCAGCGAGCGGCCACAACCCAAACAAATATCGGCATTGTCCAAGCAACAGTTCCGGACGCAGGGTGACCCTACGGCCGGATTTTTTGAAGCGCCCTGATCAGCCACCGCTACAACGCCAACGTTTTTTCGCCGCGTGCAATACCCGACACGCCTGACCGCACCACTTCCATAATAGTCGTGGCATTGATCACCGACTCAATAAAGGCATCAAGTTTGTCACTGGTGCCGGTGAGTTGGATGGTATAGGCGTTGGGCATAACATCAACGATTTGTCCGCGGAAAATATCCACCGTGCGTTTGACTTCTTCACGCTGCGCGCCCGTTGCTCGCACCTTAATCAACAGCAGTTCGCGTTCAACATGGCTGCCTTCAGTGAGGTCGACCAACTTAACCACTTCGATCAACTTATTCAGTTGCTTGGTGATCTGCTCAATAACCCGTTCGTTACCATGGGTCACCAGCGTCATACGCGACAAGCTAGGATCTTCGGTAGGTGCAACGGTAAGGGTGTCAATGTTATAACCACGCTGTGCAAACAAGCCCACAACGCGAGACAAAGCACCTGATTCGTTTTCCATCAATACTGAAATGATTCTACGCATGGCCTCAGGTCCTCTCTGTCTTGCTGAGTAGCATGTCGCACATGGAACCATTAGGCACCTGCATCGGATACACATGCTCAGTAGGTTCTACCAACACATCCAAAAATACCAAACGGTCTTTCAAGGCCAACGCTTCACGCAGTCCACCATCGAGATCACTCGGCTTTTCAATGCGGATACCCACATGGCCATAGGCTTCTGCCAACTTGACAAAGTCAGGCAGCGAGTCCAAATAAATATTGGAATAACGCGATTCGTAGTTCAGATCTTGCCACTGCTTCACCATACCCAGATACCCATTGTTTAGGGTTAATATCTTCACGGGTAGGTCATATTGTTTGCAGGTACTGAGCTCTTGAATGTTCATCTGAATTGAGCCTTCACCAGTGATACAAACCACCTCTGAATCAGGGAAGTTCAGTTTCACACCCATAGCAGCTGGTAGTCCGAAACCCATGGTGCCCAAACCACCGGAGTTGATCCATCGGTTGGGCTTATCAAACTTGTAGTATTGGGCAGCGAACATCTGGTGCTGACCCACGTCTGACGTGATGTAGGCATCGCCGTTAGTCAGTTCCCATAGCTTTTCTACGACCGCTTGCGGCTTCAACAAGAGGCTATCGTCGGTACGGTAAGCGCTGGCATTGCGACCGCGCCAGCTGGTGATGTCTTTCCACCACAGGTCAATATTGGCCCGTTCATTGGCTTCAGACTGCTGCACCATACCGATCATTTCTTTTAACACAGAGCGCACAGGCCCCACGATAGGAATATCGACGTTAACATTCTTTGAGATCGACGATGGATCAATGTCGATTTGAATAATTTTGGCATGCGGGCAAAACTTGGAGGCCGCATTGGTTACCCGGTCATCAAACCGCGCACCCACTGCAAGAATACAATCGGCATTGTGCATGGCCATGTTGGCTTCGTAACTGCCGTGCATACCCAACATACCGACGCTCTGACGGTCAGTCGCTGGATAGCCGCCCAATCCCATGAGGGTATTGGTGACAGGGAAGTTCAACATCTTGGCTAACTCTGTTAGCTCACCAGACGCCCGCCCCAGAATCACACCGCCGCCGGCATAAATAATGGGTTTTTTGGCCTGCAACAATTCAGCCACGGCTTTCTTTATCTGACCGCTGTGTCCGCGCTGCACTGGATTGTAGGAGCGCATCTTGATTTTGTCTGGATATTCAAAAGGAAACTGGCCATTCGGTGCCGTCATATCCTTAGGGATATCAACCAGAACCGGTCCGGGTCTTCCTGTTTGGGCAATATGAAAGGCTTTCTTAATAATGATCGGGATGTCCATTGGATCACGCACCGTCATGCTGTGTTTCACCACAGGACGGCTAATGCCCAGCATGTCGGTTTCCTGAAAGGCGTCATCGCCAATCAACCAACTCATCACCTGACCGGTCAATACCACCATGGGAATGGAATCCATGTGTGCGGTCGCAATTCCCGTAACACCGTTGGTAGCGCCTGGACCAGAGGTCAGCAGGACCACGCCAGCTTTACCGGTGGCGCGCGCATAAGCATCAGCCATGTGGGTGGCTGCCTGTTCATGTCTTACGAGAATGTGTTTGATTTTGTCTTGGCGATACAAGGCATCATAAATGTGCAGAACCGCACCGCCTGGATAACCATAAATATGCTCAACGCCCTCTTCTTGCAATGAACGCATGAGCAGCTCGCCGCCAGATAACAGTTCTGGGGAAGTATCAGAATTCGACATGTCGAATCACCTTAATTGTGGACAGTCTATTCGTGTTCAATAATCCATCCGGTAAGAAGGGTTACCAACAGGGCAGATGTGTTTTCTGCGCCGAATATGCTGTCTATTCCAAAGTCACAATCACGACCTATTTGCCATCAACACCCATCGACATTTGAACAGTGTTGATCTGCCTATAGGCTGGATCAAATAATGAATCGACATTAGCAAGCAGGAATAGCTTGAGAAGATCGAAATTGCCCACAGCGCAATAAAACTGTGGACTGCGTCCATTTTGCCGAATCAGGAATGAATGTCAACCCTAGAATGTGTCAACTCATAATGCCGTTCAGGTTCAATTAATTGCGCATAAATTGACCTAATCGTTAGAAACGCGTCATTACTTTGACGTAATATACCGCCTTTAGAAGCAGCAGAGCATGCGCTAATGATCACAGAATATCCTTCTCGCGTCTTGTTAGTTAACCAAGACAGCACGGTAAGAGACCAATGGGCTCAATGCCTGCAGACACTATCGACCACCTGGTTTCATGCCGATTCAATCAGTGAGGCACGTGACAGCTTAGTCGCCAATCAACCCGACCTTATTATCTATGGGGCAGGTGACGCTGGTGATGCACTCGATAGTTGGATGACTGAGATTCAATCCTGCCAATGCAACCAGTTAATTGTGCTGACCGAAGATTCCCCTGCTTTTGATTTTGGTAAGCTCAAGACTGGCATGGACACGGTCGATGCCACTTTGATCAATGCGCTATTAAAGATACGGGCAAACCATTTGCTGTATCAAAAGGCATTTCAAGACCTAACCAGCCAATCCATTGCTGGATTCTTAGACCCACTCACGGGCTTGTACAACCGCATTTTGTTTCATGATTTGGGCGAAAAAGAGCTCAACCGATGCCAGCGTTACACCCGGCCGATGGCTTTAATCATCATTAAAGTCGATGACCTTAAATCCATTAATAGCAGTTTCGGTCACAAAGCGGGTGATTCATTGATTACGCAGCTTGCCGATGTACTTAAACAGGTCACCCGTCAGTCAGACGTATTGGCCCGTATTGGCAACAAAGAATTCGGCATCATCCTGTCCGAATGCAACCTAGCGCAATGTAATATCCGTGCTGAGCAATTGATCGAAACTTTTGCGACGCACCATCCGACCTATCAAGGCAATAAGCTGCCATTCTCGGTGTCTGTTGGCTCGGCTGAAATGGATTCTGGTGATGTGTTCCTTGAACAGTTGATTGAACGTACGGATGAAAACATACACCCTAGCCTCGTACCCTTGGGCGAGACTCTGACTACCCAAAACAATTAACCTGGGTGTGGTCAGAAAAAAAACCGGCTTTATGCCGGTTTTTTTGTAATGGTAATACCCTGTTCGTCGCCATCGACCCAAATCGTATCTCCGGGTAGATAGTCGCCACTTAACAAGGCGACCGCCAACCGATTCTCGATAACCCGCTGAATCGCACGCTTGAGTGGTCGCGCACCATAGACCGGATCAAATCCAATCTCACTGATATGGGCCAATGCACTATCTGAGACTTCAAGCTGCAATTGCTGCTCTTGTAAACGCTCTCGCACCCGAGCCAATTGCAACAACGCGATACCCGCTATTTGCTCGCGCAGCAACGGATGAAACACGACTTGCTCGTCAATGCGGTTCAGAAACTCCGGCCTAAAATGGCTACCCACCACTTCCATGACAGCCGACTTCATCTCTTCATAATTGTCTGAACCGGCCAACATCTGAATCACATCGGATCCCAGATTGGACGTCATAACGATAACGGTGTTTCTGAAATCCACTGTACGGCCTTGGCTGTCGGTTAATCGCCCGTCATCTAAGACCTGAAGCAAAATATTGAATACATCGGGGTGTGCCTTTTCAACCTCATCGAGCAACAGCACCGAATAGGGTCTACGTCGCACCGCTTCTGTTAAGTACCCCCCTTCTTCGTAGCCAACATAGCCTGGAGGTGCACCCACTAATCGAGACACCGAATGTTTTTCCATAAATTCGGACATATCGATCCGCACCATGGCGTCTTGGGTATCAAATAGGAAGGTCGCCAAGGCTTTGCACAGCTCGGTTTTACCTACGCCCGTTGGACCCAGGAACAAAAACGAGCCATTGGGACGATTGGGGTCGGAGATACCGGAACGTGAACGGCGTACGGCATCGGAAACCGCAGATACGGCCTCTGATTGCCCGATCACCGTCTGATGCAGCGCATCTTCCATGCTGAGCAGTTTGTCGCGCTCACCTTCCAACATCTTCTCAATGGGGATGCCGGTCCAACGTGACACCACCTTGGCAATCGACTCATCGGTCACTTGATTGTGCAGCAATTGCATTTCGACGGTATCGGCGTCATTCGCCTTGGCCAGTTGCCGTTCTAACTCAGGGATGGTGCCGTACTGCAACTCACTCATCTTGGCGAGATCGCTGTTACGTCGTGCAATCTCCATATCCAGCCGCGCCTGTTCCAGCGCCTCTTTGACTTTTTGACCACCCTGCAAAGTCGCTTTTTCGGCCAACCAAATTTCTTCCATGTCAGCATATTCGCCTTCATGCTGAGCAATGTCTTCTTTGAGCTTTTCGAGTCGTTGCTTGGCGGCAGCATCGCGTTCTTTTTTGAGGGCTTGCGCCTCCATCTTTAGCTGAATGAGTTTGCGGTCCAGACGGTCCATTTCTTCTGGCTTTGAATCGATCTCCATACGAATACGGGAACCGGCTTCGTCAATGAGGTCAATCGCCTTATCGGGGAGTTGGCGGTCCGTAATGTAGCGCTGTGACAAGCGCACGGCAGACACAATGGCACCGTCTGTAATGGTGACACCGTGGTGGATTTCATACCGCTCTTTCAGTCCACGCAAAATGGCAATGCTATCGCCTTCATTAGGCTCTTCAACCAACACCTTTTGGAAACGGCGCTCAAGGGCACCATCTTTTTCGATAAACTGCCGGTATTCGTTCAATGTGGTGGCACCCACACAATGCAATTCGCCACGCGCCAAGGCAGGCTTCAACATATTGCCCGCGTCCATGGCGCCCTCCGCTTTACCAGCGCCTACCATGGTGTGGAGTTCATCGATAAACAGGATGATTTGGCCTTCCTGCTTCGCCAATGCCGCTAGCAGCCCCTTGAGTCGCTCTTCAAATTCACCACGATATTTCGCACCCGCCAGTAAAGCACCCATGTCCAGAGACATAACCCGCTTGTCTTTAAGACCTTCGGGCACCTCTCCATTAACAATCCGCTGCGCCAAGCCTTCTACGATAGCAGTCTTACCCACACCAGGTTCGCCGATCAATACCGGGTTGTTTTTGCGGCGACGCTGCAATACCTGAATCGTGCGGCGAATTTCATCGTCTCGTCCAATCACTGGGTCTAGCTTGCCTTCTAAGGCACGTGCGGTTAAATCAACACAGTACTGTTCCATCGCTTGACGGGCATCCTCACTGTCGGGTTGGTTCACCGAGTCTCCGCCGCGGACATCCTTTATCGCTTGTTGCAAATTTGCTTGGCTTGCGCCGCAATCTCGTAGCGCCTTGCCTGCCGCACCCTTGTCTTGCAACAGCGCCAACAGCACCATCTCGCTCGAAACAAATTGATCGCCCTGCGCTGCAGCCAACTTTTCGGACACATTAAAAACGCGACCCAATTCTGCAGACATCAACACGTCGCCTTCAGGGTTGGATACCACTGCCAAATCATTGAGTTGGTTGGCAACTTTGGCTTTCAAGGTATCTAGGTTGACTGCAGATTTCTGCAACAGTGGGCCCACAGTACTGGCTGGTTGGCTCAACAATGCCTGTAACAGGTGCAACCCTTCTATTTGCGAGTGGTCTTTGCTCACTGCCAAGGATTGGGCATCTGCCAGCGCGGTCTGCAGCTTGCTCGTCAATTTGTCCATTCTCATGATATGCCTCTCAATTTTTGCTGGCCCCAACGCGACATCGCCTTGGCGCACACATCTGCTTACTTGCTACATAAAATGGGGGTGACAAAACGAAATACAAGATGGGGAAAAAATTGATGCGTTTAGCGGGATTCGGGATTCGGGATTCGGGATTCGGGATTCGGGATTCGGGATTCGGGA
>ENA-UPTL01000038-UPTL01000038.1-marine-metagenome-genome-assembly--contig:-NODE-38-length-38411-cov-15.304724_pt1 | contig 38411 bp, 43 predicted proteins | sample MGYA00238170_ERZ767106 | MGnify/ENA primary metagenome ERZ767106 (study PRJEB28938, sample SAMN06267160) | marine metagenome | isolation source: Columbia River Estuary | place: USA:Columbia River Estuary...
ATTGCTGCTCCTGTTATTTGAGATTGTTTTCTATTAAGTTGCTCTTTTTCTCTTTTTTCTTTAGTTTCAAACTCGTAGATTTGACCTGATACTTTTTTATCCTCAAGTCTTTCTGCTCCCCGCATTTTAGTATTTTGAACTCTTTTAGCTTCGCTTAGCTGTATGTTTTGTAAGCTTTCTTCACCACGAGCTCTCATTTGTTGATTAGTGGCTTCTTGTTGTTCTATACTAGCTGATACTCCTTTTTTACTTTCTAATGCCATTCTAGCTAAAGCAGTAGCTCCACCAGCACTAGCGCCAGTAGCTCTAAGAGTGTCTAGTGTATTAGCTAAGGCTATATCAGCTTCTTCTATTTGCATTTCAGCCGCGGCTGTTGACACGGCAAGATTAGAAAATGGATTTGAAGCTATACTACTTAAGTCAGACACCATACTAGACAAATCTGTTACACCTTCATAAGGATTTATAATATCTTGACGGTTTTTTTCTAACTCTTCTAGTTCGCCTGTAAGTCTATTTTTGTTTGAACGCGCTCGTCGCTCTGACTTTCCCGCTGAAATAGCACCTATAGTGCTTCCTGCTACTGCCGCTACGCCTCCAATTATTGCTGCTGTTACTAATGCCATTTTATACTATTTTTTTTGAAATTTCATAAGAAGGTTTTTCGTCTATTGTATAGTCCAAACTCTTGTGTATTTCCATTAAACTTTCATTTCTACCTATGCTTATAACAGCCTCACAACCGCTTATTTTAGCTACGTACTCTAATCCAGATATTAACATTTTAGTAGCTTCTTTTCTATCACTCTCTCTGTAGTTTGGATCAGAAACTAACCACTCCATCCACCCTATTTTAGAGTTAGTAGTGTAAATAAAACCAGCTATTATAGCTACATTGTTCTTTTCTACTATAAGTCCACCTGTTCCGTTTTCAGGAAGTAGTGCTTTAGGGGGATGATGCTGCCAATCAGGCCACATATTCCAAAGACTAACTAAAGTGTCCCAATCAGACTCCTCTAGTTTTCGTATTTTTAATTCCATTTGATTTAATTTAATATGATGACTCCACATATTGTGAAGATACCGCAAATAATTCTTTCATTCCACCAACATCAGTTACAGTATCTGTAGACATGGTAACTGTTGCAAAATAACCTTTTATACCTGTCATAGATGGTCCCCATAAGATTTCACCAGCAGCCGCAGGACTATTATTAATAAGATTTGTCATGTATTTGTTTTCTTTTCTAGTAAATCCGGCATGATTTAATGGAGGAATCAATTGAGCTGGGTACTGATTGCCGTAATTATCATAAGAACCTTGATTATAACTGTATATGAGTGCTGTGACATCTTGAGTTCCGTCTGTAAATGCTAAATTATCAATAATTATTTGATCTTCTAAAGCTATTACTTCAGGAGTTCCAACGCTATGAGTACCTGTTATATCTGATTTAAAACTATCTACTTGCCATCCGTTGCCTCCTTCATAGTTTACGGTTTTAAAAACTTTTGACATACTAACCTTAGGATTAAATATAAAAGTTATATTAGACTTGTATTGTTGTCCGTAAAAATTAGCTCTTTTTGCGTCAGAACCATAGTGTATGTATAAAATACCATCTTTAGTACTGTAGTAATTGCTTTTTAAACTAAAAACTTGATCTGGTTTGTAACTAAAGAAACTTGGAAATCCATTAACACTATCATCAAAAGATAATGTAGAGTATGTATTATTCCAAGGTTGTAATGACAAAACATATTGCTTAGAGTGCATGTCCCAACCACCAACAGCTTTACCTATATCTACACTTCTAGGACCATCTAAAGAACTTAGGTTGTCTCTAAAGTAATCAAACATACCATAATTAGATATTTCAGTTAAACCATCTTTAGACAGCCTTAAAACAGCATTCCGATCTTTATCTGTAAAATACTTTCTAAAGCCGTATATTGCAAAACTTTCAGGATTTCTACTTATTCCAAAATCTCCACCTACAGGTCGCACAGCTCCAATAACAAGATTAGAAGAGGTAACAGTTCCACCGCCTTCAGCAGAATATATAGCATCTTTATCTATAAGAGCTTGACTAACTTTAGCTTCTTGAAAAATTAATAAATTTGTATTTTCAGCATATAATCTTTGTATAGAACCATTAGCTGGATTTACACTTTTAGTAATATCTTCTCCTATAGAAAAAACATTAGTATCATTAATACCCGTTCTAGAGTTAAATATTCCAGAGTATATCATAGAATTAACTCTAAAAGAAGCATTAGGATTGTCTTCAACTAAATAAGCTTTAACGCCAAACTCTACAGATGTATTATTATAGCCACCTCTAATTCTAGATTCTTCTATAGCCCAATTCTTATCATTAGGAACATAAGGAGGTGAAGGTAGTTGAGGCCACGTATTATCTCCTCTGGAGCCATTCCAGACAGGAACGTCTGCAGAGCTAAGAGTTTTTCTCAGTATAAAACTGTTAAAATATTTTACTTCTATTACGCCCATATTATATTATCACTTGTTGTTATACTATATTACCAGTAGCCGGTTCAGCTGTTGCAATTATTTTTTTACCTGTTGCGTCAAATTGAGCAACAAAGAACCTGTCAGCCGTTAAAGACGTACCGCCACTAAGATCTCCGACCGTTACATCAGGTGGCGAAATATTAGAGATCCATTGCTTGATAGATGCGTTTTCAGTTCCATCTTGAACCGCTGGATTTGTTAATTCATTAGCTCGATAAGAATACCAGCCATCAGCCACGTTAGGTGTCCATTTAACTGTTAAATCACTTGTGGTGTAAAACTGAGTAACGTATCTTAAAGCCCATTCTCTTGCGTAAACAATCGCGTCTGGCTTTTGTGTTTTAGCATATCCAGCGTTTGTTTTTCCGTTATTAGAAACTCTATACGCAAAAACTCTTTCATTTCCTTTATAATAAAAATCACCAAAAGATAATTTAATTTTTATATTATTTGCTACAAAAAGTGCTCCTTGATTGCCAAAAACAGTAGTTCCGTTTAATCCAGAAGTTCCAATTGGAGTTATATCTAAAGATTGATTTGAGTAACTAGGATTTGTGTTTTTTTGATCAGTATCTGTTTGTGGGTATCTAATTAAAAGTCTATACTCTCCTAATGCATCATTACCTCCGTAGCTTTCGTCTTTACCAAAAACAAAAACTTTTGAAACAGTAGATTTAGTTGGTATTTGATTTGCGGCAGCTGGATATGTTGTGGTTGCTCTCATCATGTCAGTATCAGATATAGCTGATCCTGTAATATTCTTAACGCTTTTAGCGCTATCGTTAAGTATACCAGTGGCACTAAACGTAGATGGCAAAGCGTTTAATTGTTCTTCAGTTAAAAATTGAGTTAAACCAGGCTTATTTGCTCCACTTGGAGTACCTCCAATGTTTTGTTGTGTTGATCCAAATTTAATTAATTGACCTTCCACGTCTCTAGCCGTAGTCCAAGAAGAAGACTCATTGGCTCTATACTGTAAATAAACTGCTCTAACTACCCCTATTTGACCGTAAGATAAAGGATAAGCAGAATTAGTAGCATCAAAAGTAGGCATTTCAAAACTAAAATCTACTTTTATGTAAGCTGTTCCTTTTGTTAATGAATTGCCTGAACTCCCCGCATTAGAGTCAAAAGCATCAGGTCTATAGTTAAAATCACTCCACGTATATGAATTACTATTATTATCAAAATAATTTAAAGCCGATGTTCCAGTTGATGAGCTCACGCCTGGAGTAATAGAAGCATTTAAGCCGTCTAAAGACAAAGGCGTAGTGAAAGATGTTGATCGTCCTTGAGATATATTATTATTATTTTCCATACCAGCGGGCAATGGAGTAGATCCAATCATATTGCTATAATTAGTAGCTGCAGCCCAATACACTCCTACAGACTCTAATCCTCCTGTTAAATCAATGTTTTCTTTTTTTCCAAAACTATTATTAATAGGTTCTTCTCCAAACAAAACAGAAATACTAGTTTCTTGAGCATCAGAAGCGCCTCCTGAGTCAGTTAGTATTAAATCAAATACATACACACCAAAAGCAAGACCACTTTTTTCAAATAATTCTCCTGTATCCGGATTTAATTCTAATGGAGGTGAACTAGGTGATTGACTTCCAGATTTTATTGTAAAGCTTAAATCTTCATTTATAGCAGTAGATCCAAATGTTGTTGATCCAGCAAAACCATTTTGACCTGTAAAAGTGGCTATTTTATTGTCTCTTATTCTAGTAGATGGAACTGATATAGGAGTAGATCCAGGATTATTTAATGGTAGTAATTCTGGACTCTTATTACCTAAGTTAAGATTTGTGACTGATTTTGTTTGAAATCTTGGGTTAGTTGCATCGTCATCTCTTACTTCAAAAGAAAAAGTAAAAGTATTTGCACCCGCTACAGTACTATAATAACTAGGATCTAAAACTGGTATCTTCCACGCGTCTGGCTGTCCAGCTACTTGTATTTTTTCAAGATCTCCTTGGTTATTGGTGTACATATTTTTTCTAGGTACACCGGTTCCATCAATAACATTTAAAAGTCTAACTGTGCTATTGGTTATAGGAACCTCAACAAGATTTACAGTTGTTGTAGGAGAAAATGCACTTGCCGTTGCGTAGTCTGTAGTCGCTTCTGTTTGGTTAAAAACAAAATTTGAAAAACCACTAACAGTGTCATTTACACCAGCTATAGCGTTTAAATCCGATATTAAACCAGTGCTTGATGTTTCCCAAAAAATTTCAAGCAACGACTCTACTGGCGCTGTTTCAAATACGCCTAAAAATATACCGTATACTGAAGATAGATTATTTACTTGTAATGATCCTATTGGTTTAGGTAAAGTTGAACCTACAGCGGAAGATACATCGCCTTGAGAAAGTCTAGCTATATAAGGATTAGAATCCGATTGATACACGGTAGCATAAGGAGCAGCTGCATTAGCGTCAGCAAATAAATTATCTTGCTCTGATATAGTTACGACAGTTTGCGAATTTTGTTGTGGATAATAAGGTTCGGTAAAAGTAGGTGGACCCGCTCTTTCAGGCGTAACTCTACCGTATAATTCAACTTCACTTCCATACTGCTTTTGCTCAGGACCTACTTCTGTTAAATTTCTAGGAACTTTATTTATATTGTCACCCAATAAAGTTATATGTGCTATTGTATCTACTGGATCAGGTGCAGATGGGTTCGTAGCGCTTACCGTAAAGTCAGGATAACCATCAAGTATTCCAGGCAAATAAACATTGTAATATTCTTGTTCTGTCTGCTTTACAACAATTTTATAAGAATACCAACCTAATGGATTATAATCAGCGCTATTAGAATCTCCATTGTGTAATCCAGGCCAACCGTCTAAAAGCCTAGGAGTTTCATTAATTATACCAGGTGTATTTATTAAAACTTTTAAAGAATCACCAGGCCAATCATTTACAGCATTATTTCCTAAACCTGGATCTTTAGTGTATGGATGAAAAAAAGTAGAACCTCCATAAGTTATTCCATCTACAGTTTGCGTAACTGAATTTACAGGAGATAACACTGTGGTTGATTGTCTTCCATACCTATCTGAAAGAACAAAACCAACTTGATAATTTCTATTTTGTTTAACTGTGTGTTCTGGATACTCTACAATACTAGTAAATCCTTTAGATTCATCTATGGGGTTTTTACGCGTTACTGCTACATCATAATTTATAGAAGGTGGAGGAGAGTGTTTGTCTTGAAAATTACTATAAACTATTCTGTTTCCTATAACTTCTTGACCAAAAGCCCTAACAGGTACTTTGTCATATACTCTAATAATTTCAGATTCAGCAAGAGTTTTGTATGGTTTTCTTGACTGATAATCATATAGATATGTTTTAGTAGAGTTTGATGTTTCGTCTGCGTTTAAACTAAAAACATTAAAAGGAACAGAATCCAATACTTTGACAGCTAAAGAATCTGACTCTTTGTATAGAATATCTATTTCAGATACATCTAAAGCAGAGTTTAAATCATTTGCAGCAAAAGGCAACTTAATATATAGTCCAACACTGTTAACTTTGTTTTCCATAAAACGAACTACAGTACTTCTATATGCCGCGTCCTCATCTCCTTGTAAAAAATAACCGTCTTGTTTAGGTATAAAAGCTTCTTGAGTAAAAGGAGCCATAATTGAATACTCTCCATCATTAAACTTAAATCTATAGCTAAAAGTTACAAACTTATCTTCTAAATAATCAGGATCTCCTGGCCAAGTTTCACCAGCTGGAGGCGTTACTCCTAAAGGTTTATTATAAAAAGGATTAAGAGTTGATCCGTCAGGAAGAAATTCAGACGTAACGTCTTGCATAGAAGTAAAAAAAGCAGCACCTCCATTATAATACAAGTCTATTGGTTGGTAGGGATTATATTTAGCTACAGATATTAAATCTTCTGAAGAATAGTATAAACCATTATTTTTAGTAGCTAAAACAACATTTAATTTTCTAGGCTGATTTCTGTTATCTGTCCAAAATAATAAGTTTTCTAAAATATTAATACCGTATATAGGGTTTGTCTTTGAAAAGTTTAAAAAAGATCCTTTAGCAACTAAAGAAACATTACTTGTCAAGACGTGATACGCGTAGATATAATTATTAGCAGTTGAACTATATGTAATATTTCCAGTTTCAGGTTCTGTATAATCTGTTAAAAAAACATATACTATAGACGTGTTAGTATCAGTATAAATGCCTATAGATTTTAAAGTGCCTGAATTTAAACCAGAAATAACACTAAAATCAACACTGGCTCCAGTTGATGTAGTTGCTGGTAAGTTTCCTACCGCGTTTTCTAAAGCACCTACGTCTTCGCCTTCTGATTTACTAACTTGTATATTTTGTCCATCACGATATTCACCTGAAGGTAGTAGTCTACTATCAAGATCTTTATTCATTTTAGACTTTATAAAAGCATTTTTAACTTCAGCCATTCAATTTAGTATTTAATCCATTTAGATTTACCTCGAGCAATCTGAACAAACTCATTTAATTTTATATTTGATAATCTAATCTTAGCGTTTCTAAGTTTAGCACTTTTTTCACGTCTTAATCTTTGTATAACATATTCAGGCTGATTAATTCTAGTTGCTAATATAGCATGGCTAATGTGAGCGTATAGCGCCTCTTCAGCTAGTTTAGGTATTTTCATATCAGCGTCATAGCCTAAGCCATCTGATATATATTCTAATACTATAAGTTTATCAGCAAGATCACTAGAAAAAGACATTTTACCATTTCTTTCATTTATAGTGAACCATCCGTTTACTTGAGCTGTTTCTGGTTGTAAACCATATCTTTGACCAAAGTAATTATCTCCATACATGCCACCATAACCCAAACCATCTGAAAGAAGCATACCAGTTAAATTACTTTGAGCAGCATTAATTTGTTCTAAATTATTAGTAGCCCATCTATCTTCTGTTATAGATGTAGTATCTATATTTTCACCTATATTATCTTGTATTGCAATACCTTGAGCGTCTTGTGCTGGTATCTCGTAGGGATTTGTAGTTAAAGTTGTAGGATATATTATATGTTTTATTCCTTGACCATCAATCCAGGATACGTTTACGTAGTTAACGTAATCTTGAGGAAGAGGTATGCTAAGATTAACCGGAATATTTAGTTCTTGAGATCGTATGCTTTTTAAAGTATCATAGCTAAACTCTTGTAATCCTCTTTTAGCAAAGAACATTACGTCTGTTGTTTTTACGCTTGGTATTAATTTCCCTGCCCCGACGTAACCAACCATAAAATTAGTTATAACATCTTGTAACGAAGTATAAGCATAACCGCCATAATTATCTTCAACTACATCACCAAAAGCATCTCTATTGCCATATTCGCCTCCGTATTGAGTAAGCAATTGAATTACAAACCAATCATCGGCAGGCGGAACAACGCCTAACGTTAAAACGTTATTAGAAACAGTAAACGTTCCAGTATATTCAGTAAAAGTTCCAGGAGTACCAGCTGTAGCACCTTGAGAAGCGTATAATCTAAAATTGTTTAAATTATAACCAGCTGCCGTAGAATCTGAACTACCAAACGTTAAATCAGTATCAAAAGTAGCAGTAAAAGAACCGCTAGCGCCATCCGTTATAAAAGTTTGAGAGCCAGCATAGTACTGAGCGTTAGTTTCGGTTATTAAACCATTGTTAGGTATAGCCATTTGTTAACTTTTTTTATTTACTTCATCAGCTTGAACTTGCGCTGCAGCCGCTTGAACTATTTGAGGATCTCTTATTATTATACCAGAATATAGTAATATTTTAAGTATAATTTCCGTTTGTTCTGAATGATGTAGTTCAAAATTTACAGAACCAGTTTGCTGATTATTAGCATCGAAAGGAGTCTCATTCCATACATACTGACCTAATGTTCCAATGTCAAATCCCCATATTATGTTATTAGGTTTTCTAACATAATCAACTTTTATTTTATTTGTTATACTTGTAGGTTTTACAAATAACTTTTCATTTTCATAAAGATAAGCTGGATTTATAGTGCTAGGTTTAGTAAGTCTAGACTGATTAGCATAATAAAACTCACGCCTGTCTAGTCTTTGTACTACAGTTTCGTCATTATAAAGCACGTTACCTAGTCTATAAAAAACAACTTCTTTACCGTATCCATCTGTAGTAGGTAAACTAAAATAAGGTGTTAAAGGATCTGTAGTAGAATCGTAAACAGCACTACCAAATGTTTTAAAAATAGCTAATTTTTCATCAATATTTTCTTGTCTATCCGCATAATCTGTATCTGCTTGAGGTACACGTAGTTGCTGATTAAGATCATCGAAGTATTTTTCAAATATTTCTAACTGTACTTGTGTTGCTACTGTGTTAAATTCAGTCGGAGTCATATAACCACGCTGCTCTTTATTCAGTATCATTAAAACAGTTTGATATACTGTATTTACGTTTATAGCCATTTGTTATTATTATTAAAATAAAGGAGGCTTGCGCCTCCCTTATAATATTACATGTTAAGAGAACTTTTTCTCTATAGACTGGAATACTTGTATTCCTTCGTCTGTCTTGAAGAAAGATGCCATAGCTGAGTATGGGTTTTCGTCAAAGGGTACTGTCATTAATTTTCTACCATTAGAAGCCCAAGTAAATGTTCTTTGGTCATCAGCTAATTTAATTATATTAGCTTCAGTTGCTCTAATTGCAAAGTTTCTAAGTTGAACATTGTCATCATTAGCAAGATCTAAGAACAGCTTAGGATTATGCTTAGCAAATAAGAATAAATCTCTTTTAAGCTCCTTAGAACTCATGTCTGATACTTTAGATCCTAATTCTACGCGTAGTATAGCTTCACACTGATCAATATCAATGTTTTTAGCAATGTTCATAGCCTCTAATTCCATTTCTAATTCAAACAAATCATCTTTAGCTTCCTCTATAATATCTTGTTCAGTGTATAGAACTCCTAAAAGAGGATGATATATAGATAATATTTTTTGAAGAGCTTGATCTTTCTTTTGAACTAATAAACTTCCTTCTTTAAATCTAATATGGCCAAGTGTAGCTTCGCCAGCTTGTTCATCTTTAAATGGAGAGTTTTGATTAGTAGCGTATCTTACTTCTCTTTGTTCATTTTTTTCAGTGTCATACCACAGTAGTGGATGCCTTGCTGTATGTTTTGAAGGTATTTTTAATGTTAAAGGATTGTGAGGTCCTTTTAGGAAATACGTTCTGTCTTTAATTTCCCAAGACGTATCTTGAGTTGCTTGTTTTTTAGCCATAATATAATATAATTTAATATTTAATAAAAGTAAGTATTACCCCCGTCAGTTCAACGAGGGTAAATCTTACTGTAGTAATTACACTCCTTTAAAGAGTACAAAGTTATTAGCAGCTTGTACTACTAAACATCTTTCAGATAGGAAGTTAACCTCCATCGCATCAAGAGTACTTGTGAAAGCACCACCTGCTGATCCAGTTAACCAAGACTTCATACGACGATCTTCTGTTTGAGAAGCTCTGTATCGTACATGTAAGAATGGTCTGCGGATGTTAGTTCCTAAAATTTGATCGTATACTGTAGAAGTTCCAGCTGGTACTAGTACACCTTCGATAGAAGATGGTCCTGTTTGAGCACCACGAGTTGAAGCATCGTTTAAGTATTTCCAATCAGTTTTGTAGAAATCATAAGATCCTCTACGGAAACCGCTAAACCCTAGGTTTAATGCCATTTCTTCAGAGTTTTCAAACAGTCCATAAGCAGTACCTCCTTGAGATCCTTGAGACACAGCGCTTAGCATGTTGTCAAATTCTAGTGAAGTTTGACGCTGTAAAAATAGCATGTTTTCTTCAATAGCTCCTTGAGTATCTAAGTTCTTTAAAATCTCATCAAAGTCATCTAAACCGCTTGCGCCGCTAAATCCAACCTCAACATTACCTCTAGACTGTATAGCAGCAAACATACCTTCAGTACCTTTGAATCCTGCATTTGCAGCAGATCCAGCACCAGCAGCACTAGCAAGCTCGCCTTCAATAACGCTCATCTCTAAATAGTCTTCAAAACGTAAACGAGTTTCAGATTCAGCTTTTAAATACCATAAGTATCCAGAAGTTCCGTCTTCAGTAGCAACTTCTACCCAACCAATCTGAGCCATGTCAGAACCGTTGATAGTATAAGTGTTACGAATAATGATAGGAGAGTTAGAGAATTGAGTAAAAGCAGGATCAATACTAATATTAGTAGTACCAACTTGTGCTCCAGCTACACCATTCCAGTTGTTTGTTTGTGATCCTTTATTAAATTCAGAACCATATACAAATATCTTAACAACAGCACCTAAAGCAGCTGTAGTCTGAGCAGTATAAGGAGCAACGATAAGAGCACCAGTGTTTGTTGTGCTGCTAGTTACGATACATTTAAGTTCGTTTCCAGCACCGTCCAAAGCAACTATAGTTTGCCCCGGAGACACTACGTTAGTAATAGCAGGAAGACCAGCGGCAGCAGCTCTTACTGGAATAGTAATAGTTGATACACCACCAGCAATTGCGTTAGCACAATTGTCATATGCAATGTGTAATCTATTTTGTTCTGACCAAATAACTTGATCTGATGTCATTGGCATTTCAGCTCCAACCATACGTAAGAATCCAGAAAGAGTTCTGTTTCCGTAACGCTCTACTTCTTGTTCGTAGATTTCAGGTAGATACTGTTGTGCAAAATCATTACCAGCGCCTGTGTTAAACGCTAAATAGTTTGTTGCTAGCAATTGTTGTGCTTGCGAAGGTACTATCGAACCAAATTGTGGACTTAATGAAGCCATAATAGTTTAATTTTAATTGTTAAATTTTCTTGTTTTAATCTTAAGCTTTGAAGAATCAAGACCGCTAATTGCTTTTACTTTTAATCCATTAACAAACACATTACCATCTTGCGTAGCTCGAGGCTCTGTAGTTATGTTTTTAGATTTAGCTAATTGACTTTTAATCGCATCTGTTTTACCTTGCTCATAAAAGTGTTGTGCTATAGTGTCGGCATTTCGCGCTGCGTACAAAGCCTTATGATAACCTTTTGCATCAACAACTTCTCCTTTGTCATTTAAGAACGTCTTAATGAATGTAGAAATGTCTTTTTGGTTATCTGCAACCTTAACTGGATCTTTAACGCCATATCTAAACTTTTTCTCTCCAACTTTAAAATCAAAACCTTTGAAGTCGTTGTTAAGAAGCTCGTTTGTTTGGCTAATGAATCTGTCTTGGTTAACTTTGGTAGCTGCCTGCTCCTCGTTGTATCGGTTAAAAAAGTCTGTAGCTTTTTGTTGCTCAGGATTAACTCCAGGTCTCAACTTGATCTCTGCGTAGTATTTATCCTTAAGTGAATCCAAATAGCTTTTAGCTTTTGCAACCTCTTCTTTATATGCAAGTTTTTTCTTTCGAATATCTCTTGCTTCGTCTAAATCCTCATCATAATTAAAAGAGTCTTCAATTACAAATTGAATTTCTTCTGAATCTAAATGTGGTTTAGCTTGTTTGTAGTATTCTTTTAACAATGCTTCTCCATCCACATTGCTATAGTCTGCGTTTAATCTAGCATAGTCATCTATAGTCCCACCAGTCTCTTCCATAAAAGAAACTAATTTTTCTAAATTTTCTGGTACGTTTTGTGCTTCAGTTTGCGGTAATACTTCTTTTTGTTCCTGTGAGGTGTTGGGACTTTCAGTGCCTCCAACCATTGTGATCTCTTCAGCGTTATCGTTTTCATCTTCTATTAATTCTAATGGAGATTCTACTTCTTCGCTTTTAATTTGAACTTTAGTAATCTCGCTGGACTCCCGTACTTGTTCTTCCACTTTTGGTATATCTCCGGTTTGTTTATCATCAACCACTGCTTCTGTTTCTCCGATTTGAATGGCATCTTCTGCTGGTTTTTTAGTTAAATCTACTTTAGTGATTTCTGGAATAGCTCCCATGTCCTTATATTTAGGCATAGTGTGCTTTACTTTAAATTCACCTTCTTGTTTTACTTCTTTTACTTCTTCTGACATAATATAATATAATAAAAATTAATAATCCCTATCTTGGGGTAAATTGCTCTAAACCGAATCCATCTAAGTTGTCATTACCTGATGATTCAAAGTTTTTAGGCAATAGATCGTTTTGTCTTTGATCTATAAGTTCACTCTGTTGAGTGCCTTGCATTTGTAATCGTTTGTCTTTTCTATCTTCTATTTGCGCTTCTTTTTGAGAAGTTACTTGAGCTTGCATTTCAGCTAGTTTCATTTGATACGAAAACTCTTCAGCCATCAAACCTCTTTTGATTTCAGCCTCTTGCTCCATACGTTGTATTTCAAACTGAGATTTAGCTTGCTCTATTTGAACAGTTGTCTGAGCCAATGCTTGTTGTTTTTGTACTTCAGCTGCTGCTGCTTTTTCTGCAGCTTCACTATTAGCTTGAGCTTGAGCTTGAATATTTTCCATTTGAGCAGCTCTTTCAGCAGCTTCGTTTTCAGACTGTCTAAATTTAAGAAGTGTATTAGCTAACTTAATGTTTTGTATTTCTCTAATGTCTATAGCGTCTGCTAGCTTAATTCCTCCAGCCTGTAAAGCGATTTGTATACTTTTTTCTAATTGAGCTTTATCTTCTTCGTCTGGCTCTAAGTCTAAGAATATGCCAAACTCGTGTATTGATAAAGAATCTATTTCTTGCAGCGTAGCTACATTGAAAGCATTAATGCTGTTTAACAATGAAGCTTTAGTTAATGGGAATTGCAACATGTCACTAACTCTTAAACTAACATTCTCACACGCTCTTACCGTTAAGTACATTAAAGACTGTAGTATATGTCTTGTTGCGGTGTTAGAGTTTGCTGCTGCTAATTTTTGTAAACCAACTAATGCGTTTTTATCAGGTGAACTTCCATCTCTAGCTTCGTTTAATCCGGTTACATCACGAATCATCTGAAGATAATATTGATACGTTTGTATCATGGCTTGTATCTTGGATATACCTGAAGAACTTTGCAATTCTTGAATAGGTACTTTACCTCGATTCATTTCACCGTCTTGAGTGAGTGATCTACCAACTATAGTACCAGTCTGGAAATACATGTTTAATGCTTCTGCTGGATTATAGTTTGTTCCATTACCTAAATCAACTTCCGCTAAACCATCCACATCTACATAAACTCCATCAGGAACTAATCTAGCTAAAACTTGTTGTAGTTTTAAATGAGTTAATTGTATCATATCAGCAAAACCTGTTGTTCTACTAACTATGGACTCTATACGTCCTTGATACATTCTAGGTGCAGATATAACATAATTCATGTTAACCTTTGTAACGTCGCCGTATGGTCTTGTCATGTTTTCAGACAGTTCCCATTTAAGTATACTGTCACCCATGCCTAGTATCTTTGCTCCTGTATATAAAACCTCTATAGATCTTGAAGCTCTTTCAAAGTTATCACTAGGTGGTGGATTAAAAGTATCTTGTTTTTCTAAAGTCTTTTCTAATCCTTGCTCTGTTTGTTTTATCTTAAATACTTGATCTTGATACGTCTTATATTCAAAAAACAATACTTGATGTTGATTAACATCGCTATTAACTTGCCAGTCGCTTTGAGCGTAGTTTTGGCGACCTGGATATTTTTGTATTCTTTCTAATTCCTCGTCAGTTAGATTTGGAAATAACTTTTTAATTTCAGGTAATGTTATGCTTTTTATTTCACCAACATAATATATATCTTCAAAATTAGGATCGTCAGTAGCTGAATAAACTAAATTAGCTGGATTTACATAATCAATAGTAACTCCTTCAGATAGATTAAAACTAGTTTTTACAGCTGATATGCCTAATACAGTTAAATCGTACGCAAGTCTTTTCTTTGTTTCGTCAAACTTGTTAGAATCAAGAACGTTGTTTATAACTTCCTCTTCAGCTATTTCAATGCTTTGCTTATAATTAAGCTGCATGAATAAATCTAATTCGTTTTGATCTCTTGGCAGATTATCTGGATCTGTAGATGCATAAAAGTTTTGACCTGTAGCTTGAGACAATTGGTCAATTGCTGCTTTGTTTTTTATGTCACGTAAAGCATTAGAAGCGAAGTCGGTACGTTGTTTTAATGCAAATGGATCAGAAGCAAATGAATTTAATTCATATCCTTTTTCTGTCATACCATTAACTACTATATCAACAAATTTAGATAAAACTGGAATTGGCTTCCAGTCTAAATTTAAGTAAGACAAATCACCGTTGTTTGATAATTCATCTTTATATTTTTGCACAGGCTGTTCGCCTCTAGCGTATAATCTTAGTCTATTAAAGTTCTGGAAATTATAGGAAAACCTATTCTGTCCACTGTTGTTTCTAAACCACTCTTGTTCAATAGCGTTTCCAACAGCTAAACCATATTCAAATGATTTCTTTTCTTCTTCAGGTACCACCTGATCTGGAAAGATGCTGTTATTATTAGTATAAACCATTTATTATATTATTTTTGAATTTTCACCTGTATTGTTATATTTTCTAAAACCTAATGATACTTGAGATATTACTCTTTTTGCAACAGGTGTATATCTATGTTTATTACATGCCATTATAGCTAAACCCGAACTAATAGAAGCATCGTGTTTTGTTCTATTATTTATATTAAACTTAGCCCAGTCTTCTAATGTTCTTTGAAAATATGTATTTCCATATCCGTCTTGTCCAAGGCCAACGTGGTTTTCTATATAATCTTCAATAGCAGCTGCGTGAGCTTGCTTTATATCTTCACTTGAATTAGGTATTCCACCTATTTCTCTTTCTGTTACTGATAACTTATGCATAACTTTGTCAGGTCTATTCATAGAATAACCTCTGTAACCTCTTCTCTTCATGTAATATAAGAGTCTAGGTTTGTTATTCTCTGCCAATATAGGCATACCATAAAATATTAAAGCCATAAGAACATCTTCAAAGAATATATCAGCAGTCTGTGGTCTTGATATGTATTCTAAAAAGAACAAATTAGGCGGTACGTCTTCCATTGAAAACTTAGTTAATCCGTGCAAAGATCCTTTAGAGCCTTTACCGTCAACAGTACCAGATATATCATAACTATCACATCCAAACGCTCCACAGTGTTCATTTCCAGGGTATTTTATATTGTTTTTTATATTGTATCTATTCTGTAGTCCAACTGGAGGAACCCAACTAACTAGAAATCTGCCGTTTTTATTAGGTACAAACATTACCCTAGTATCTTTAATCCCACCTTCCCATTGAAAATTACCCTGTGTAACTACATTAGTATTACGAAGATCTTCATTATAGTCTATTTGCTCGTATATTTTAGTCAAATTAAACAAAGATTCCTTAGCTTCATCTCTGAAAGCGTGTTTCTCTGTTCTTGGAAACTGACGATAGTATTCATTTAAACCATCTTGATCGTCCTTTAAACCATCAACTTCGTTTTCCCAATGCGATATTACACCGATGTCGATGTCTTCTCCATCAACACCTTTGATTGGTTTTTTTGGAGTGTCGAATACAGGTAGTCCATAAGAATCAATGTATCCTTCGTAGTTCCATTCCATAGGTACGAACATACTATATAGTCCTGAGCTAGTCTGACCGTTGCGGTTTCTTTTGTTGACATCCGAAGCTTCGTATAGCTTTTTAAAGTTTTCTCCACCTTTATCTAATGCGTTTGAAGTAGAACCCATCATACATTTACCGACGATTCTTCTACCTAATCTTAACGTTGTCTTCGTGACGCGCCAGTTGTTGAGGATGTTATCCGGCCTTTCCCATTTACCCGATTCATCGTGGACGAGGAGCTTGAGTTTCTCTCCATCGTACGAGTTGTCCCCTGTGTTCTTCCAGTCGATCGTGGTGTCGAGACCTGCCTGGAGATCCTCGGTTGTCTCCTTAATGGAGTTACGAGTGAGTCTCTTCGACGGGACTTTATACGATAGCTCCGTTTTGGGACGTTCCATTCCGTCCTGTATTGGTTTGAAAAAGAAAGGATAGTTGATTGAGATGGGTACCACCTTATCGGTAAACATCTTTTTCGCATCAGCTCCTGATTTACTAAGGATACCAAACCTTGCATCTCTTGATATTGTTGCCTGGTTAACGGTGTCCGATGAAGCCATGAAAGAGAAGCCTGAGCGTCTATTCTTAAGGTAGCACAGTCCGTAGCATCTTGAATCTGCCTTGCAAGCCTCCCAGAATATATAAAATAATCTGTTTGATTCTCTAAAGTCTGCGTGCCCCACATCAATTTTAGTCCACTGCAAGTACATGTAGTGAGAACCAGTAATATAAGTAGGAACACCTTTGTTATAGTACCAATAACCTTCTTCACGCCTAACGAACTCTTTGTTAATATATTCATAATGCTTTTCTTTAAACGCTATAGGTTTTTGATTCCAATCATATACTGTATTAATTCTTTTTAATTCAGCTGGATAATCTAAAACATTCCATCGTTGTTCTGTTATTTTTTTAGAGCACTTATAAACGTCTTCAGCTAAAGGCAGAGCTATCAATAGGTTTTGTATACTATATATTTCACCTATTTGCCCTGTTTTGCTAACCACAACAACGTCGTGATCTTTATCGTATCCGTATTTCCATTTTTTAAGCCTATTAAGTCTATTAACAACTTTAGGCTTTATGTGGTCTTCTACCACGTGATATAAGCTTTGTTCGTACATTACTTAGATCTTCCTTCGGCAAAACCCTTAAAAGACTCAACTTGAGTTTTTACTGGCTTTTCATTTATTATATTTTCTTCAGCTTCTATTCTAGCTAGTATTTCAAAAGCATCAAATATTGCTAATTTTTTAGTAGCAGCAGCGTTTTTAAGTCTATCAGCCGAGATATCATCTTCTGAGTCTACAATCTTTTCTTTCGCTACTTTTATAAGTTCTTCAACTGCTATTTGCCCAGCTTGGATTATATTCAGTTTCGTTTCCTTTATTTTCATACTTAATTAAAATATCATTTGATTGCATACAATAAAGTACCTCACCGTCAATTAAGAACTCAAATTCTCTGTTCTTTTTAAATCCGACTAAATCTCCATTGTTGATTTTAAGAGCTTCTAAGGTGCTATTATTATATTTTACTATACCAACGCACTTTTTAAGCTTACTTAAGTTAGAATCATCCTTATTAACCACAGGCTTAACAAAGCAGTAGTTGTCTAGAGTTTCCCAAGAGTTATTACTCTTTTTCATATACACTTGATCTATAGAGGCAAAACACATATCATCTTTAAAAAACTTTGTGCTATTAACTGACTTACCTTTTAAATCATAGTATCTTCTAAATAGATTGTGATGAACTATAACTCTATCGCCTTTTTTTAACTTAGTTTTATAAGCTAATGGCGTGGCTATTATTTCTGCTTCTCTATTTACAAACTTATGGTCAGAGATACTAGAATTAACTATTAGCTTTTTATCACCAATAGTTATTTCATTATTATATCTTTCACCTATAGGTTTTACTATAAACTGGTGAACACTATTCATTAATATTCTAAATCGTATTCAATTGATACTGCCATGTTTTTATTGAATTTCTTCCAAGGCAAAATCTCATCACTTTTTTGTATATGTATATTATAAGATTGCTCTTCTTCTTCGAAAAGAATATGAGATATCGTATGTCCTCCATATACAGACTGACCAACCGCATAGTGCATAGCATCATTTTTATAATCAGAACCAATGCTGATTTTTCTTATAATGTGGTCCACTATTCTTCTTTTACAATTTCAGTATATGTTCCGTCTTCAATATTTATATTGATAGCTCCGTAAACATCTTCTAATTCTTTTTTGTACTTTTCAATGTCATCTACAATTCCAGCATACTCATGTAATAAGCTATGCTTTTGAGTTTCTAAAAAGCCAATGTTAGTTAAAGATTTGTTTAAATCTTTTTGATGCTTTGTAATTACTTCTAATTGCTCGTCTGTAATTTTACTTACTTCTTTACTTTCTACTTTTTTCATTTGATTTAATTTAATTGATACTTGTTATTATTTTTATCTAAGGGCTAGTAATCCTGATGTTGGACTTCCAGCTGCTCCAGTGTTAACACTAGTGCATAGCACGTCTAAAAAGGTTCCAGCTGCTACACCTACAAATTTAATTTCAGTTGAATCACTTGCTAATGTCAAAGTTATATCACCTCCAACTCCAACATATAAAGCTACTGGACGTTGAGTAAAGTTTGTACTTGGTAACTCTAAATTAGCAGTTGCTGGAGTATATGTTATTACTCCTGTTATAGCTGGATCTTGAACGCCAAAAGCTTGTGTTAAAGCTGTTGCGCTAAATATAATAGTTTTACCTGCTGCAAAGTTAGGTCCTTTAGTTACTACAGTTATACTAGCTACTGTTCCGTCTGCAGCTGAAGTTACTTGGTATAAAGCACCTGCAGTAGTTCCTAGTGCGGTTTTAGTTGCCGAACCTGTAAATGTTCCACCATCTGCATAAACAACAGCCGTTGAGCTTGCGGGTAGATTAGCTACAGTACTAGCTAAAGCTGCGCTTGCTAATACTATAGTTTCAGCTTTTAGCGTAGAAACTAAAAGAAGATCAATAGCACTTGTAGTGAAATCACTCTGATTTTTTTGATACATAATTTTTTATTTTACTTTGTCTTTTATTTTTTCGTAAGTTCGAAGACCTCCTAATCCTAGCATACCTAGAAGTACGGTCATTAAATGTTCCATTTGTAATGGTGGTGGTGCATCTGTTGTTTTAGTTATCCATATAAACAAATCTCTAATAACAAAATTATAAGCTAATGCAAATCCGCATATCCAACCTATAAATGGTCTCCAACCAGCAACGAATAAAGTTCTGTGTGAAGCTTCAGCTAAATTTATTTTAGTTTGTAGTTCTATTAGTTTTTCAGGGTCAAGTTCTTTGCCTTTAATCGCTTCTCTTATTTCCCAAGCCAAACCACCGGCAACAGATTTTCTACCTTCACCTCCTTTTAAAAGACCTAGTAGTACTTTCCACATTATGCTTTTCGAGTTTTAGCGTATGCTTCTTTTTCCCAAGGAAGGTTTTTATTACCTTCTTCCATTGAAGCTCTTGAGTATTTTTTACCTTTCCAATAAACATTTTTGTCATCATAAGCCAAGTCGCCTCTTTTCATTTGGTCTAAATGTATTTTCTCATGATCTATAACGTCATCTACTTGTTCAGGATCTTTAACGTCTTTATTAATAATTATAGTACCATTATTATTAGCCTTGCCTAATACACCATCTTCCATATCTACGTGATAAATAGGAGTATTGTCAGTACTATAAGGCGCACCTTTCATTATAAAGCTCATAAATTATTGTTTGTAAGGAAAAACTTTATTTAAAGTTTCTTTTCTTTGTTGACAGCCACAGGGAATGTTTAATCCCTGTGATACTTTGTCAACGAAAGTTTTGATCCCGGTTGCTTCTGTAAATTTCTCTACGCTATCGCCGAAACCTTGTGATTTACTCATATTATGCAAAAGTAGCTGTTCCCCAGAACATTGGAGCTCCATTTGGAAGTGCTACTGTAGCTGCTGCTTGGTCATTACCTAGAGAGCAAGTTGTAACTACTCCACCTGGATTAGCTGTAATAGCTGAATGTACTGCGTCTTCTAAAGGATTTCTTTGTCCGTCTACAAAAGCTGGAGCAACTAAAGCTGAAGCTGATGTTGAAGGCTGAAGAGTTAATGTAGTGTAACCTGCAATAGTGTTTCTGCCTGTAAGACCGATAATTACACTTGATTGAGCTCCTGCAGCTCCTGCCGCTGTTACTGTTGTGATGTCTTCTACGTTTATCAAGATCGGTGAGATCGGGGCAGCTGGTTGAACAGCGCCTGTAAGCGTAATGTTAAATTTGATGAATTTTGCCATTGTGTTTGTTGTTTGTTGTTTGTTGTTTGTTGTTTGTTGTTTGTTGGCTAGGTTTATACAGTCCTAATCTGTTTTATTACATTTCTTTCTTATACATTCCTAACGGAGATGAATGAGAATGTTTAGACATAAACGAACCTCCGCTAGCGTGTTTAGCTATAGGATTATCACTTATTAAGTTTATTTTTTCTTGAGATGATGACTCATTGCCATAACCTTTGTTTAAGTTTAATGCCGCGGCTCCTTTAGGTTTGTTGTACATAGTTTTATTTTTTAGTGTTTTTATTAATTGCGTTTTGACGTTTTGTTTCGTATTCACTCATACTACCATCTTTGTCTAAGTCTCCTAACATTGAAGCTGGTGATTTATGATCAGCTATATTATTTTCTAAATAATGTAAACGAGCACTTGCGCTTAAGTTTTTATCATAAGCTTTATTAGCATCATACTTTTCGTCTTCTTTTCTTGAGTGTCTTGCGTTTCCGGTGTATTGACCGTAATGTCCTTTTTCCATTGTATTAGTTTTTATGTTTAATTGTTTAGCATTTCCATCTTCTTCTAGCGGCTTTACCTCTTTCGCCAGTCCAGCCTTTTGATCTAGCACAGAAAGATTTACGACGCTTAGCGTCTTTGCTTCCTGGTTTAACATCTCCAGTTACAGCAGTTTTTAACTTACTACCTGGATTTTCTTTTTTATATTTATTAACACCAGCACTAGTCATACCAGCACCTTCTTCTGTTGTTCTGAAGTTTCTACCTTTTCCTTTAGTTGTTTTTGGTACTTTTAAAAAAGGTGATCCTGGTTGTGCATATCCCATGTTATAATTATTACTTCTTTTCTTTAAGTTTTACCCATTTAGTTATTGTGTACCCGATACTTACAAGTAATAAAATAACCTTTAGGCCTACTTCAATATGCGTCATGCTTAATGCTAGTGCTATCGCGTTAGTTGCCAATACTTTAAAATCCAAATGTTCCATTTTTAGTTTATTCCTAATCCAGACTTACCTTTAGCTAGCTGAGTTATAGGCCCAGCCTTATACATTGTAGGAGCTTTTAAAACTTCCATACCTGTAATACCAGAACTTGATCCTGATCCGTGTAAGCGTCCTGTTTGATCTAAGGGTCCATCCCAAATAGCCGATTCACCTACTACTCCGCTAGAGCCTTTAGTCGCTTTTTGATGTGCTTTGTCATTGTGCATAATTTATTGTTTTATATTGTTATTTTTTACAACCAAAGTTGTTTGCGTAATTTGCCATTTTTCTAACGCTTGGACTGTATTTTTCTTCACCAGCACTCATTACAGCTGAAGCTGCACTGCAAGCATCTTTAAATCCATTAGCTTTAGCCCACTTAGTAAACTTGCCTTTGTTTTTATCTTTTATTTCAGGAAAACCTTTTTTGTAGAATGGTGATTTCATTATTTTTATCTTTTTTTAGGCACGTATAGATTTCCTCCACTAGCTTTATATTCCATGTCGAATTTAGCTAAATAATCTCTATCGCTTTGTTCTCTTTCTGTTGGAGGTCCAATTTCATTTTTCTTTAGTCTTCTTGGTTCATCTGTTGAACTTATTAATTTGTCAGCTGTTTTAGACGGATCACCATTTATATATTTAGGTGTTGCAGGATTTTTGCTTTCGGTAGAATGCTTATGATCTTTTATGAAATCACCTTCGTGGCCTTTTGTATGTAAAGGCGTACCTAAATTCATTAAGCCTTGACGTTGTCCCGCTGAACCGAATATAGATTCAGCTTTCATTTTACTTTGAGGGTCAAAATCAGCACCTGGAGTAGCATAAGGATTTCCAATAGCTGCCATATCAATAGCTCTAGCGCTAGGTTGTCCTGGGTTTATTTGTCCGTATGGATCCATAGTATCTCCTATTAGTTTATTTGGTGAACCGTTCATATTAATGGCTAACATTCTTTTTCCGTCTTCAAATCTTGTTTTACCTTTGTCATAAGTTGTATTTATACCTGTTCCTTCTCTGTCTCTATAATCTTGTGCAGCAATAAAAAACCGATCTTTTCCACCTTCACCTTGAAATCTTTTATCGTTTCGAACATCGTTTCTATTGCTATCCCATGCATTCTGATCTAGAAATGTTTTTCCTTTTATAGTGCTAGATGTTTGTGAATTTGAAACTAAATCTGGCACTCCGGGAACTTCGCCAAAACTACTACCTACTTTACTAGGAGTTGTTAAACCTAAGCGTGCTTCACCATTTGTTTTTTTGCCATATTTTAGATTTGCAAGTTCCATAGCTTTACCGTGATCAGATTTATCTTTAGCTAATTTGCCTTTTAAATCCATATATTTAGTAGCATCTTTAGCTATTCCAGTTATTGCTTTACCCACTTGCTCCCCAACAGTTTTTGTTATAACCGTGTCAGGACTTTCGTAAGTATCTCCGCCATAAGTTTGTATGCGTAGTGGAGATTTCATTGGAAATGGAGATTTTGATTTCATACTATCTATTTTTGTCGTTGTTTACGTTTTTGATTGCTGTTATTAAAACTTTGTCTGTATAGGTTTTACCTAGCATTATATTATTTCTTGTACTAGTTGGGATATCTTCATCGCCAAGCATAATACGATACATTCTTGCTATTAGTTGTTTACACTTTAATGAAACTTTGTAGATGTTATATTTCTGTGTTGTCCTATTGTAGTTTCTATAAACTACTACCCAACCGTCTTTAATCAACTTGTTCCAGCGTCTGTTATCCCAACTGTAAGCGTATGTACCGATTTTAAAATCTTGTTTAGTGAAGAAACCCATACAATCAAAGTATATAAGCAATTCTAAATCAGCATCGTTTAGATTATTATTCCTACACGCCCATCTTCTAATTATCCTATAGTGTTTAAGTAGGTTTAAGTCCCTAATGTCACTAGCCTCTAATTTTCTCACAAAACAACTACAATATCCTGTATTTTAATTACAGTGTACTGTTCTTTATCAAATTCTATTGTATGACCTGCGTGTCTATCGTAATAGATTTCATCGCCTTCATTTAAAGCTTTTACTTCGTCGCTAACTGAGCGAATCACAGCCTTGATATATCTTATGTCTTCTCTGTCTTTCTTAACTAAAAGTAATCCACCTTTAGTTTTGTCACCTGTAACTTTTACAGGCACAATCACCACGTTATTACCTATTGCTTTCATCAATTCTTAAATTATTGATTACACAATCAGTTGATAATATTGTAGTAGCTACAGAAGCTGCGTTACGAAGTGCACTTTTGGTAACCAATAGAGGATCTATAATTCCTTGCTTAATCATATTTACCATATTACCTGTAACCACATTAAGACCTCTACCTTTACTCTTTGGTAATTCATATTCTAATATACCAGCGTTATCTAATATCGTCTTAAAAGGCGCTCTAATTGCTTCTAGCAACACTTCTTCCCCAGTTGACTTAGCAACTATGTTTTGTGAAGCGTTTAGTAGTGCAATTCCACCTCCTGGAACAATACCTTCTTTAATCGCAGCCTTAGTAGCACATATAGCATCTTCTACTCGATCTGTTTTTTCTTTTAACTCTATATCAGAATTAGCACCAACTTGAACCACTGCTATTTTAGCTGATAACCTAGCTAATCTTTTTTCTAAGCGTATTACCGCTCCTGGGTTCTGTGTAGTTGATAAATCTTCTTTAATTTGCTCTATGATCTCTAGAATCTCTTCTGATGAATCCTGAACCTGTATAATAGTATCTTTTTCAGTTGTTACTGATCTGATACAATTACCTAGAAGTTCTGGTTGAATTAAATCCATATCATCACCGAGATCTTCGTTAATAACAGTTGCTCCTGTTAATAAAGCTAGATCATCTAGTATTTCTCTTTTATTAATACCAAAAGTAGGTGCATTTATAATGTTTACTTTAATATTACCTTTAGTCTTATTCATGGCTAGCGTAGAAGCAACTGCTGGTTCTACATCTGCAATGATTAATAGAGGTTTGTCATTTTTAATAACGTATTCTAAAACAGACTGTATTTGTCTTACATTTTCAACAGGTGATTCAATAAGAAGCACTGCAGCATCTTTTAGCTCTGCTGTTTTCTTAACATGGTCAGTTATAAAGTGTTGATTAGTCATACCTTTATCGTATTGAACTCCATCAACTATTTCAACAACTGTATCAGCTTCAGCTGATTGTTCCATCATCACTACTCCTGTGTCTCCTACAGCTCTAAACGCATCACCAATAATTTTACCTAGATAAGGATCGTTATTGGTTGATATAGTAGCGATTTGATCAATCATATCGCCTTGAACGCTAGTGCTGTTTTTTTCTAGGTATGCCACTACTTTGTCGGTTGCTTTTTCAATACCGCTTTTTAAGTCTCTAGAACTTATATCAGCTTGAACTTTTTGAGCTTCCTTTAGTACGGCATAAGCTAGAACTGTTGCGGTAGTTGTACCGTCTCCAGCTTCTCTTACTGTTTTACGAGCTGCTTCTTTTAAAAGCGTAGCTCCCATATTTTCTACTGGGTCCAATAATACTATTGTATCGGCAACTGTTACACCATCTTTGGTGATTAACGGGTTACCTGAACCATCTTCTAGTAGTACACATTTACCGCTAGCGCCTAACGTAGAGCTAACGGCTTTTGTGAGTTTGTTTATTCCTTCAAACACTTTATCTTGAGCTTCTTGCCCAAAAGAAAGATTCTTGACTATTAAGTCTGACATATTTAATTTAATTTAATTTGATTGATTGTAGTAGTGTATCAGAGCTAGTATTATACCAATAAAAGCTATGTATTCAATAGTCTGAACGATGTCTAGCATTATTCAAAGGTTTTAACGACTTTTGGACCATCTAAGAAAGCAATTTTTCTTTTAAAATGCTCAACTGAAGAATCTATTGCTTTTTCAGCGCCTTCAATTGTTTCTCTTCGGGTAACGTCGCTCCAAGTGTCTTTTTCTTTAACATCTTGGTGTTCGGTTTGGTAGAATCCATTTGCTAATTGCACTATCCTCCAGTTAGACTTTTCAGATAAATGTTTCCATAGCTCTATGGTTTCTTGGGTTACTTGTGGTTGACTATTCCACGATTGAGTCTGGTAAAAAAACGTCATTGGTTTTGGTTTTATTGGTTGGTTTACACTTTTGGTTTAATCATAGCTAGTAAACCGTTAACTATGTTTTATATTATCACTTGTTTTTGTTGTTATTTCCATTTATGCAAATTCTTATCTATACACTGCCGTAGGTATAGATTGTCATTATTTCTGCATCTGTTAAAGTTCTATCGTATAATCTGTAATTTCTGAAATAAGAATCTTGAACATTAGTATATGCTCCGTTTGTAAAACTACGACCAATTTCTCTAACAGTTTGAAACGGACCACCTGGATTTCCACTAGTAATATTTAAGGTTCCCGTTTGTAAAGTTTGTCCATTTAAAGAAAATTTAACAAGTTGTCCAGAAACAAATTGCGCAACCACTAAATTATAACCACTATTGAAGCTGTTTATAGTGTTATTTGTGTAATAATATGTACCACTAGTGCTTCTTTGGTAAGTAAAAAACCCAACTTGGGAACTATTGTAGTAATAAAATTCTGCACTAGTAAAACCATAATATCCACCCGCATGCCCATTAAAGCTAAAGATACGATGAGGCGCTAGAGTTGATAAATCTTTTACCCAACAAGTTTGCGTATACCCAAAATCAATAAAACCAGTTGGAGGTGATATTGAATTTCCACCAGTAAAACGTCCCCCATCAGCACTAAAAGATACTCCATTGTTTGTTGCGTTTCTATTATTACCAGAACTATCGTTTGAATTAGACGTTAAAGGGTAATAAGCCCAAACGCCACCATTGCCAGTTGGATCTACTGCTGGATTAACTACCACTTCATAAGTAATACCATACCATTTAGTTCCATCCCAATATTCTACTTTATCTGTAGTAGAGTTAAATATCATTTCACCATCAGTCATAGGTGGAGTTCCAGGTATTAGTGCGCCTGTAAAGTTTATCGTACCAGTACCTACAGTTGTAAAACTAAGTATAGTGTCTGTGCCGTCTGTAGTTTCTGTTGGAGTTATTCCGGTTGTTGTATAACTAGAAACACCAGCTGTTGCGTATCTAAGTATTACGATTCCAGAGCCTCCATTTCCTCCAGCTCCTGAACTTGACGCGGGTACGCCGTTACCACCACCACCACCACCTCCAGTGTTATTTGCCGCGGAAGGCCCACTTGTATAGGGAGTAGTTCCTGAAGCTCCAGCAGCACCACCACCAATACCGCCAACAGTAATATTACCGCTACTGTAATTAGCACCGCCACCACCGCCAGCTATACTAAAAGCTTGTCCAGTTATACTAGTGGCATCTGTATATGTTTTTCCAGCCCCACCGTCTCCAGCAGTACCAGATGTTCCGGCATTAAAGCCAGCTTGAGTAGCTCCACCACCGCCACCACCACATTGCCAAACGCTAGAACCCGGTCCTCCAACACCACCATTATTTCCTAAGCCAGTTCCGGTAGCAGAGCCTCCATTAGCCGCAGCTCCACCCCAGTTACCACCTGCACCACCACCTGAACCACCGTCAGATCCAGCGTTTCCAGATGAACTATCCCCAGGAGAACCACCACCACCACCTAGTGACGTTATGTTGTAAAATGTAGAGTTACTACCGTTGTTCCCGTTTGAACCGTTATCTGAGCTAACTCCAACCCCAATGCCACCAGCTCCTATCGTTACAACGTAAGAAGATCCAGTACTTAAAGCAACGCTCGATGCGCTTTCTTTTAATTCACCAGCACCACCACCACCTCCACGATACCAACCACCACCAGCTCCTCCACCTGCAACTACTAAATAGTCTATATTGAACGATGATGCTGAAGTAGTTGGAACCATAGCAATTCTCTGTGTAGTTGTCATTACAGGTAATTGCGTAGCTGAAGTTGAATCTCCTAGATTAAATAATTCAGGGTTTGTTATTTTTGTATTTGCCATGTTTATGTTAAGCTATTGCGTAATACATATGAGTAGCTCCATTAGTATTAAAAGATGATCCGTTAAAGGTAAAGCCATCCGTATTAAAGGTTATACCGCTACTAGAAGTAGTTTCAGCTGCAGAAGAATTAGCCTGTAAGTAATCCTTTTTGTCTGAGCCAGTGCTTCTTTTATTGTCTATTATTGCCCAACTTGCACCACTTGAAGACACTCTTTTTGTAAGTATATAAGCAGGTTCAAAATCAAGATCAATTTTTAATCCAGCAGCTCCTGTTCCTACAAAACTCCCTACTTTAGAATAACCAGGAACTGAAGCAAAGCAGTAGGCTATTAAATTACCCCAAGATCCCATAGAATTTTGTCGAACACTAACCGTAGTAGAATCTGCAAAAATAGTAGGGGTTCCGTTGTTTATTTCTGCGTCTGTAGTATTTATTCTCATATAATAATTAGTAGATGTTAAACCGGGAACTAAACAGAACCAATTATCAGTTAAATTTATATTTTTTATTATAACAAGTTCAGGTGCTGAACTTAATCCGTGGCCTACAGATTGTACACCACTACCACTACCAGTACCTTTAACAATACTAAATCCACCAGCTACATTTGCAGACACTTGAGATTCTACATCTCCATCTGTGTTAGCTACTGCTGCACCACCTGCTTTAAAACACCAAGCCACAAAAGTATTGCCGCTTTGATTTACAAAACCATTACCTGTAATTGAAAATCCATCTGTATTAAAAGAAGTTTGATAACCATTACCTCCGCCGTCATACTGAGCCTGTGTAGAATCAGTTATTATAACCTTATCAACGCCTCTCACACTATCAAAAAGCATATGAGATGAATTTGATGCGCTATTTCGTTTTTTTATCCAAACTAAATCAGGTTCAAATCCTACTCCAGTTATTGATCTCGCAGTTCCATTTCCTGTATATAAAACATTATTATAAGGACTTTCGGGTATAATAGGATCAGCAGACTCTGTAGCTGCAAAATACTGCCAGTTAGTTCCATTGTGATGCTCTATAGCACTAGCTGAACCTCCTGTGGTTTCACCAGTATCATTTCTAATCATACCTTGGACTCCAGATGGTTGGTTAGCGTTAGTACCGCTAGGTAGTTTTAATCCTGGTAGACTTGTTGATTTATCAAAATCCGTTACAGGGTTAGTTACTCTAGTATTTGCCATTTATTAAAATGTTAATGTTGCTGAAACAGTTGCGTTAGTTGTGCAAGTGTACGTCATTACTCTATGAGTTACGTCTGTACTGTTAGTTATAGTCAATCCACCAGCTGGACTTATATTGCTTATAGTTGGTGCTGAATAACTTATTGGAAACCTAAGTATCACAACTCCTGAGCCTCCAGTTCCACCTTGAGAGCTAGTGGTATTTCCAAGAGCACCACCTCCGCCACCTGTACCTGGCGTTCCATTGTTCGCCGTTGTGCCGCTTCCCGCACCACCTCCACCATCTCCACCAGGAGCACCAGAAGTTCTAGAATCTCCACCGCCACCGCCAGCGTAAAAAGTAGCTGTGCCTGTTATAGAGTTCGAAAGTCCATCACCTCCATATCCTTGGCCGTCGATGTTACCAGCTTCGCCGGCACCACCACCTCCACCTCCGTTATTTCCAGAAGCAGTTCCACCATTATTTCCTTGAGCGCCATACACTGCTAAACCCACTGTTGAATTACTTCCTCCAGCAGCACCACCACCTGAACCACCGTTAGAAGAAGGTCCTGTGTTATTGTCAGACGCTCCTCCACCACCGCCGTAAGCTATTATCGTGTCAAAAGAAGAATTACTTCCTACTTGCGAAGTAAGTGCAACCTTAATACCGCCTGTACCTCCTTTTCCTATTGAAATGTTTTTTTGGTCTCCAGAAGATAAAGCTATAGCGGTTCCGCCAAAGTTTGTTAAATATCCACCCGCACCACCTCCTCCGGCATCAAAATTTCCACCACCACCGCCACCAGCAACTACTAAGTATTCAGCTGTTAATGGTGTAAAAGACGGTCCAACTTCTTCAAAAAACCGCCAAGCTGGAGTACCGCCACCAGCAGTACAAACTTCAACTTTGTTTTCATCTGTATTCTCTCGGATAGAACCAAGGTTAGCAGCTGTGCACGTTGGCTGTTGAGCTGTAGTGCCTTTAGCTATAACTAAGCCTCCGGTGTCTCCACTCATATCTACAACGCCAGTTGAAACTTTAGTTAATGCCATTTATTATAAAGTTGGTTTTGTATCTGGAAAATCAGATGTTGATGGCCAATCTCTTAAAGCTACTCTATATGCTAGTGTAGCTGCGTGATCTGGGTGATCAGTTAAAGGCACTATATGATCTGTGTTAAATAGCTGTACATTTCTCCAACTTCTTGCTTCTTGACGAGCAAGCTCCATTGCTTCTTCTTCTGTCATGTCTCCAATAGGTGGATACGTATAAGGATCTGATTCGTGTAATTGATTGTAATTCATAATTAAAATTTTGTTACTAATGAGCAAACCCTGTTGGAAGCGTAACTACCTGCGGCAACTTTATCTGCTTTAAATTCTATTTTTAAACTTTCTTTAAATCTAATTCCGCCTAATTGACCCATAGATCCCACTGTTGGTACGTAAGTATAACCAGTGGTATTCTGCGAGCCCGGAGTAAAGCCACCTGAAAACATTTCGGTGCTTGCAGATCCACCTGACCATACTCCTCTATAATTATTACCAAAATTATTTGTGTCAACTCCAGTTCCAGTATTATTGGCAACTCTACACATACCATCTAAAACAAAATTACCCATTAAAGGTCTGTAATAACCCCAATTATCGGCATAAGTCAATGTTGGTGAAAAGATATACTCTGTCCCGTCTAGTGTAATTCTACAAGTAGAAGAGTCACCTATTACCCCTGAATACAAACTAGCAAATTGCAATAAACGTAAAACTCCTCCACCTGGGGTTGAAGAAGTTATATCATGGGTCGTTACATAAGTATCCGCAGCGGTTAGTTGTGTATAAATACCTCCTTTATACATAGAAAAAATGTTGTAATATTGATCGGCTAAAAAAGAATGACTTGATTCTGCATGCTTGACCTCGCATCTAGGTTGGTAAACATACACTCTGCTCATTTCGCTTGGATCTGTCGACAGTCCACCACCGCCACCGCCTGCAGCGGGAAAAAAATCTGTTAAATCACTCATATTATTTATTTATTATTTTATACGTTACCGATTATTACCCATCCTTGAGATCCAGCTGCCCATATTATTTCAAAAGCTGATGTTACATTATTTATTGTTAAATTTGTAGAAGCGCCCATTATGTTATTACCATTAGCTGCTAATACGTTTGTTGCTAAACCTCCTCTATTAGATATTTTAATAGAATCACCAAGAGAGGGTGAACCTGGTAGAGTTATCGTATATGCCGTAGTGGTTGAATCAAATATATATAAACTGCCGTTTACTGCAGGGTTTATATTTCCAGCAACATATTGTGGGTTACTAAGAAGAACAGCACCTGTCATTCCATTTACACTTTGAACCGCAGCGCCTACACTGTAATCTGAAATAGTTTTAGTTTCTACCGTTACTCCTGAAGGTACAGCTGCACCAAAAGTTATATTAGTAGTTCCCGTTACACTGTATGTGCTTATTTCTTGATATACACCATCTACAAATACATCTACAAAACTTGTTGAACCTCCATTTGGAGTTGCACCTAAAGCAAACACGGTAGTTGTAGCATTAGCTGTAGTTGTTGATCTAGTTGTTATAGTTGCACTAGCTCCAGTTGGTGCAGCCCATTGACCATCTCCTCTATAAAACGTAGAGCTGCTTGGAGTACCACCTGCATTTATTAAAGCTATATTTACATCACTTGCATTGTTATCTGTTGATATTCCTGCACCTCCTGTTGTTACTACTCCTCTTATAGGTAGTGTTGCTCCAGATGAAACAGTTATATTAGTACCGCTATCTTGTTGAACTGTCCAGCCGGTATAACCAGCAGGAACAGATGCCCAAGATCCATCGCCTTTTAAATATAAGTTATCATTAGATGATGAACCAGACGAAACTATACCATGCAGTCCGTTTCCTCCAAATACATTAGCCGAAACAACTACACTTCCAGTGGTTGGTGTTATAGTTAATGCGGGTCCAGCAGACGGATTAATCGTGCTACTAAATGTTACATCTGTGACTCCTGCGCCAGCTGAAGGTACTACACTCCATCCACCTATTACAGAAGCGTCTGCAAGTGCTGCTACTGTTGCTATAACTTCATCACCTATATTTACATTAGCACCACTACAGTAGAAAGATCCAGCAACACTAGCTATATATAAATCTCCAACTGAAACAGCTACTCTAGTTCCAGCACCTCCAGGGCAATTGTAAAGATATAAATTTATATTAACACCAGACAGTATTTCGCCGGTAGAAGCATTAAATGTACCTTTGAACGTTAAAGCTCCACTTAGAGCTAAATCTATTGCACTTTGTATTTCTTGACCTGTAGCTAAAGTTAAAGAACTTGAATTAACAGTTCCAGTTACAGCGTTTACAACAGGAGCTGCTGCAGTTCCAGTTATAGCTATTCTATTAGCTGTTCCAGTAACACTTGTTACTCCACTCACTGGTAATGATGTCCAATTTCCTGAAAGTCCGTCTAAATATTCACCTGTAGCTCCGCCAGAAGGTACGTAACCTCCGGTAGCTGTAGCATAAGCAGGCATTGATAACGTTACGCTACCTGTTGCAGCGCTGGCGTTTAAAGGTGCTGTTGCTATTATATCTGTTACGCCACCACCTGGACTTGACCAGTTACCTGTTCCGTCTAAAAACAATGCCGCTCCTGGAGTTCCCGTTATACTTAAAGTTAATTCAGGTGTTGTTGTTGGATTAGTTACGGCTGTTGTTATTCCCGGTATAGCTGTTGAAACCGTAGTAAAATTAGTTACGGTACCAGTGCTTGGAGTTGACCATGTAAGTTGTGATGTTGTTCCGTTACCAGAAGTAAGAACTTGATTTAGTGTACCTTGTTGAGTAGGTAGTATCAGTGTATAAGATTGGCTAGCTGCGTGTGCTGGACTTTGTATACTTACACCATGTGTATTTTGAGAACAGTTTAATGTTATCTTGCCGTCAGTAACCCCGTCAGCACTCATTATCTCTACACCACCAGTTCCATTACCTTTAAGTTTGAGATTTGAACTAGTTGTAGTAGCCTGTATAGTGTCTTTTACTTTTAAATCTCCATTTACAGATACAACTGTACCTGTTTCAGACACTAAAGAATCATTTAATGTTGTAGGTGTTGTCCACTTAGAAAGAGTTCCAGCTGTACCAGAACCCGTTAGTGTAGATGTATTGTCAATTTTTTGCCATGAAGCTGGTTGACCACCTTCGTCTAAGAATATAGCCCAGTCACCTACATGCCAGTCGTTTAAACCAGGACCTAAGCTAGTTGTTCCTTCTACATTAACTATATAAAAATGACCGCTTACTCCTGTACCTTGAACTAAAGCAGGTGAATTAGCTAATCCGTTTGTTGTATTATTTGCAGCGTTCCATGTACCTTCATAAGTAAGACCAGCTTCATAGTTTTGCCAAACTAATTGACTATTACCATTAGATAATAATATTTGATTATTTAAACCTAATGATTGGTTTACATCTCTTACAGCTCCTGTGAATGTTGTTTGGCCAAGTAAACTTATAGTTGTACCCGGTGCTCCGCCTAAAGTGGTACTTCCAGAAACTAATAGATTTCCAGTAGCTGTTAAATTACCTGCTACTGTTATGCCTGTGCCAGCTACGCCATTACTAGGTGAAGAGTCTTGAGACATTATAGAACCAGTTATCTTTAATCCACCTTGATTAAACACTGGTATCTGAAAGTCAGTGGCAACGGGATCAATTAAACCTAAACCACCGTTTATGAAATCAGCTATCTGCTGTATAGTAAAGTTTTTAGTAAGGTTTTTTTGCTTACCACCAACTTTAGTAGCTGAAGTCCCGATGAGCATATCATTAGGATTTACCGTAGCGCCTTGTTCTGGGTAACTATAGATTATTGACATTTATTATTTTTTTATATAAAGTTATTTATTAGCAAGTAGTTGGATTTTGACTTATCAAGCCCGCGCCGCCTGTAACATATATAGTTACTCCGGTTGCAGAGCCGTAGTATATAGCGTAGTAACCGTTTGCTAGTGGATTATTTCCTGCTGCGTCTGAGTATATGTTGTCATTCTGTGTTGGATAAGTTCCAGATCCATTGTGATAGTAGAAATTAAATCCTGGGTAAGCAGCACAAGCTAGTGCAGCAGAACTTTTTAAAGATGTACAATTGTTGATACTTGTTAACTGTGCTATCACAGCGCCGCTTAGTGTAGTTGTTGCTGTTTGAGCTCCACTAGTTATAGTTATTGGAGTTATAGCTGAGAACGTAGGACCAGTTTGAGCCGTGTAACCAGAACTTATATTAAAAGTATATTGGAAATTAACAACAGTACCAACTGTTTGGGTTATTACTCCAGTGTAGTTTATCCAGTTAGTACTACCAGATCCAATGCTATATTGAGCTTGAGCTGTATAGCCTGTTCCAGTACCTGTTCCATCTGGAGAAGTAATTTGATTTGTAGTAGTTAATGCAGCTGTACCGCTTGTAGAGCCTGTCGTGCTTACTATTGTATTAGACAGAGTAACATCAGCAGTTATATTACCTGTTATTGGGTTTGCTAAAGTTCTACTATTTACGGTAGTCGATGTTCCTGCACCCGATACATTAGTGTAATTAGTGCTAAAGTTGTATGCTGTATTATAGACCGCGGTCATCGTTTGAGATAAAGGAGCTGTTCCGCCTGTAAATGGTTGACCTGTGGTTGAATTACTTATAGTATAATCTGTGTTTATAGTTCCACCAGTGTTAGAATCAGTAATATTATATGTCAACGTGTATGATTTCTTTCTTACAGTTCCAGTTACAGTACATGTTACAGGAGCTGTTTGCCCGCTTGCTACAGTTCCACTAGTTGGACTGTATGTATAAACTGGACTTACTATTTCCCATTCAGCAGCAAGACCTATTATACTAGCTGCTACGCCGAAATTAGAACTAGTATAAGTAAATGGAGCTGTACCTGTAAGTGGGTTTGTGCCGGCTACAATTTGGTAGTTGGTTCCGTTAACCGCACCGTTCTCTTTTGTTAAACCGTCTACTATAGTAACCGTAGCTGTTCCCGATCCAGCTGGTATAGCTTCTATGGTACCAGTTCCTAGATTTGTAGTAACAGTGCCTGTGCTTGAAAATACTCCTGCGGCATTACTAATGGTAGGCGCTCCGCTAGCCCATTGGTAACCGCTAGTTAAACTTATACCTGTTGAAAAAGCATAGTTAGATCCTGATGCTCCTGTTTTAGTTGCTCCTATTTGATCTCCAGTTAAAACATATTGAGTACCTGTTATACCTGTAGAATCTACCGCTAATGTTTTAGTGTAATTAGTTACACCTGTAGTAGTAGTTAGATATAATGTATTACCGTCTTTGGTTGCTATGGCCGTGTACTCAGCATCTGTAAGTGTTATAACTTGATCAACATCACCAAGACTTGTATATGTATCTGTGTTATTTTTAACAACATCAGCTACTGAATCTGTTATAGCTGTATTAACTAACGTCAGTGCGGTTACAGGAATATCTGCTAATGTGGTTTTGCTAACGCCTGTGGTTCCATCTTGAAAATTAATAGAATCAGTTGAGGTTATTGTAGCTGAACTAGGTACTGTTATATAAGTGTCTGCGCCTGTGTAATCTATTCCTATAGTAGGGTTAGATGTTGTTGTTCCAGACTCCAATACAAGACCACTACCTGGTTGAACTATAGTTACTCCATTAGTTCCTCCACTAGCGTTTATAGTTACTTGACCAGTTCCAGTACCTGCTAACGTAACATTAGTTCCAGCTATTATGCTAGTAACGCCTGTATTTGAAACTATAATGTCGCCCGTTGTTTGATTAACTCCTATTCCTGTGCCTGCTGATACGGTGTCTACTGTAGATGTCGCTCCTACAATGCTAACTGTAACATTACCAAAAGAATCTGAAGATGAAGAAACGCCATTACCTACAAAATTAACACTAGACATGTCGTTAGTTATAGAAATACCTTCGTTAAAAACACCTATACCTGCAGATACAGTAGGTGTTACCCACTGATTATCTCCACGAAGAAAAGTAGCAGTAGATGGAGTACCTGTAGCGGTTAGACCCATAGTGATAACGCCTGCATCTGTGATCGGACCGCCAGTGGCTGAAAGAAAAGCATCAGTAGCTATCTGAACAGAGGTTACTGTGCCTGAACCTGCAGCTGCGTTGATGAGTGACACAAGACTTTGAACAGTAAAGCTCTTAGTTGCGTTTTCATCGTTAACGTCTGTACCTATTAATAGGTCATCTACCGTTGGTTGTGATGTGGGGTAAGAATAAATTATAGACATGTGTTATATTTTGTTATGGATATACCTGTGTTGTACCTACGTACATGGCACTGATGGTTGTACCACCGACATATACCGCTGATATTGCTGTATTACCTACTTTTGCAGCCATAGTTGTTATTTTGTATGTTTGTATACTCTATATACTTACACATTTTACATGTTATTTACTAATCTTACAAACTTAGTACGAATAATAACCATAGGGGTGTGACAATAGCCCCTTACTAGTAACCTTAATAGGCTACTGTCACTGTTTTATGCTATTATAGGGAAGTAAAGTACTATACCTCTATATGCTTCACTACCAGCCAGTTACAGAATGATTTTCATTTACCCCACGGCCCCTCTTTTTTTGGGTTTTCTTCCATAACTTTCGGCTTTTTCCTCCGATACCCCCTATATATTCAGGGTTTCTTAGTCATAAGTTCTATCTATACTACTATATATACTATAAGATTACTTTATACTACTACTATTAGTTATATCTATACTATACTACATTACTATTATATATATCTATAGTATATCATATGACAATCCGTCATGACATAGTGTCACTGCGGTATACTATCTATACTTTCCTGTCTATTAAATTATACTACACCTTTTTACAAACTAAATACGATGCTAGCTGGATAATATATACGTAAGCAAGCAACGAAGCTCTTACGCCTAATATCACTACAATGACTGTACAAAACTTAGCTAAGCTAGAATTAGCGAAAATGAACGAAAGCTATTACGGTAGCGAAAAGCAGATAGCTAAAGAAATAGTTATAATGAAAGCTAGTAAGATAGAAATGCTTTACAATGAAACTATAGAAGAATGGCTTTACAAAGTAAGTACGACAGTAAATGGATAATAATATAAACAAATAAAAACTATGAATGCACTACAATTTATCAACGAAATGGATCGGTTAGCACAAGTACACTTCGGCGAGTTCGGTTATGACACATGTGATCAACATGATAAGCAAGCAGTAATAAAATTACTACTAGACGATACAAAGTAAATACGATCCTTAATGGATAATAGAATAAAGAGTTTTATAGAATTAGTTGCCTCTTAAATATTAACTAATGACTGCGTAAATGGTTTATGCGAGTTCGATTCTCGCTGCGCAACTAAAAAATTAAATTATGAATACATTAAATTATCACGACGTAGCGTGTAAAATCTACGAAGACAAAACTAACCTCAACAATGGTTGGTCAAACGACGAAAGCTTTTTAAAGTTAGACAGAAGCGATCGCTTAAAAGTTAGCAGAATTATCAACAACTGGATTAGACAAGACTTTTACTAGTATGAATAACATATACGATAAGAAATTTGAAATATACTTAGCTAAAAAAGGCTATAACCTTAATGAAATTAGCTTAACTGAATGCTTAAAAGAAATAAAGATATGGAAAAAGAATACAGAAAACGCATAGGTTATTTATCTACACGTAGTAGATTTTGCTTAACTAGTAGAATACAACTTATACAATTAAAAAACGAATTAAAAACATTATTATGCAAATAGAAATAGATACTGTAGACTTACAGAACACATTAGAGCAATTATATGATCGCAAAGTAAAACTAGTTGCGTATGCGAGCGTTGACGGATTAGATACGTTAGTACTAGAAGGAAACGAGGAAGATCTATTTAATTTCTACTTAGAATCATTCAATCCATTTAATGAATGGACGAGTACAGATGTAGTAAGATCAGAGTTTTTTGCTCATATACTTACAAAGTAAATACGATAACAACTGGATAATATAATAAACAAACAATATGGATTTATACTTAAAATTAGAAAACAGAGAACTACGAAACTTACACGAAAACTTTAGAGACGAAGTGTGGTTAGCTTTTCACGAAGGCGAAATAAATGATCAAGATGAATTTTACGATTACCTTCATCAGTATATTGATAATGCATGCATATACACAAGCGATTGCGAATCAATACTTCTTGGCAACATGGAATATTGCTTTGACGAGCATGACTTATATGGTCAACCGAATAACGTAGCTCAATCAGCGTTTGCTTGCCTTTATGATTTCATAACAGATCATATTGACACACCGAACTGGGAGCAAATGGAAACAGTATTAAATGAAAAATAATGATAACGAAGTCTGGATTACAGGCTCAATAATAAAAAACAATATGCAAGCAATATATAATGGCGTAGACGTAACTAGTCTAATACTAAAACAAATGGAAGGTAAAATGTCTCGAACCGCAGTAGAAAGAGAGCTAAAGAAAATAAAAAACATTGAGAAAACTAATATTTAGAATGATACTAAATAAAGAAATATCATTAAAAGCAGGTAATAAAATACTTGACAAATTACAAAGTAAATACGAACATAGACGGATAATATAGTAAAGAAAACAATATGACAACATTAGAAAAATTTCAAGAAGAAGCAAATATTAACTTCATTCACA
>ENA-UPTL01000046-UPTL01000046.1-marine-metagenome-genome-assembly--contig:-NODE-46-length-35111-cov-6.849127_pt1 | contig 35111 bp, 22 predicted proteins | sample MGYA00238170_ERZ767106 | MGnify/ENA primary metagenome ERZ767106 (study PRJEB28938, sample SAMN06267160) | marine metagenome | isolation source: Columbia River Estuary | place: USA:Columbia River Estuary...
ATACACGCTTCTACCCTGCCGTACCCGTACAGCGAAAAAGTAATTGAATGGTTTAAAACAAGAGGTATCTCTGAGCAAACCCTCAATGATTTAAAAGTCAGCGAGGGTTCAGAGTTCATGCCTCAGACCGGCAAGGCCGAGAATGTAATTATGTTTAATTACAACGTAGGAGACCAATTAGTCAATGTAAAGTACAGAGACGGTAGAAAACACTTTAAGCTTTACAAAGGAGCAGAAAAAGTGTTTTATAATATTAATAGCATTGTAGGATATGAATACTGTATTATTGTTGAGGGCGAGATGGACGTCCTTGCGCTGCATGAGGCTGGTATTACCAATGTAATATCTGTTCCAAACGGAGCAACGTTGGGTAATAACAATCTTGAATACCTTGATAACTGTATTGATTATTTTGATGATAAAGAAAAAATCATTATTGCAGTTGATTCAGATGAAGCTGGACAAGCTTTGCAACAGGAATTAGTTAGACGTCTAGGATCAGAAGTTTGTTTCTTAGCTTCTTTTGAAGATTGTAAAGACGCAAACGAATATTTATTAAAGTACGGAGCAGAGGCATTAGTTTCAAGAATAACTAAGTCTAAACCTGTTCCTTTAGAAAATGTTACAACATTTAGAGACATTGAGGATGAAGTTACAGATTTTGTTAAAAACGGTTTCAAACCAGGCTTCCAAGTTGGTTTGGATAATTTCGATAATATTTTTAGTACCTATACTGGCCAGTTCATTGCTGTTACAGGTATTCCTAGCTCGGGTAAGTCGGACTTTGTTGATCAGATGATTATAGGTTACAACCAAAACTATGGTTGGAAAACAGCTTATGCCTCACCTGAAAATACACCAACATATTTGCATGCTCACAAGTTAATGAGAAAAGTATGGCAAGGCATGCCCGGCGTTGCAGATATTAAAACAGAAAAGTGGAACCAGATAGCAGATCATGTTAATGACAACTATTTCTTTATTGATATGGAACGTTACACATTAGATGCTGTATTGCGTAAGGGCGCTGAGTTGGTTAAGCGTAAAGGTATTAAATGTTTGGTTATAGATCCATTCAACAAAGTAAGAGACAATGATGCTTCTGGCGATGTTAATGTTTATACATTAGAATATTTAACTAAGATCGAGATCTTTGCTAAGAAGTACGACGTATTAGTTATCGTTGTAGCTCACCCTACTAAAATGTACAAAGACAAAGATGGTAAGATCGAAGAGCCAACTATGTATAACATCAAAGGCGGTGGCGAATGGTATGATGCGTCTTATCACGGTTTATTAGTTCACAGGAATTATGAAGAAAAGACTGTTAAAGTTAAAGTACTTAAATGTAAATTTCAAAATCTTGGCGAGAATGGCGCTGAATGTCATTTTAAATGGCTGCCTGATTCAGGTTGTTTCCAACCTCACTATCCGTTAAATATGTCCGATGAAAAAATGCCTTGGGAATAAATGGGTAGTGGGCTTAAGAAAAACGTATGCGATATGGGTAACTACATTTACAAACCACAAGAGTTTGAAGCTATGAAATGGTGTGTTAATAATAATATAAAAATATCACCAAGAGCATTTACATTATCATCCTGGTATATAGACATAGATCTAAATGGTAAAGTTACCAGAAGTCCAGATGTATATAAAAAGATTGATATATGGAAACAGATTTTTAAATACTATAAATACTATTATGAAAAATACAATAAATAATTATGAGGCACAGTATAAAAGATTACTCTTGGAAGCAATTAATACTGGGGTTTATCGTGATGATCGCACTGGGGTCGGTTGTTATTCTATATTCAATGCTAGTTTAAAAGTTAATATAACTAATAACTTTCCGCTTATTACAGGTAGGAAGATGTTTGAAAAGACTTTTAAAACAGAGTTTGATTGGTTTATTAATGGTGAAACTAATACAAAACGCTTTAGGGATGCAGGTGTAAAAATCTGGGATGCTTGGGCAGATAAAGATGGAGAGCTTGGCCCAGTATACGGACATCAAATGCGTAACTTTAATTCACAAGGCATTGATCAATTAGAAGCTGTTATAAGCTCATTAAAGACAAATAAAGATAGCAGACGACATATTATATCATTATGGAATCCGGCTCAGTTAGATGAGATGAAATTGCCTCCGTGCTACTTGTACTTTCAATTCTTTGAGGTTGCTGGACATCTTAATATGTTTGTTGTGCAAAGATCAGGCGATTTGTTCTTGGGTATACCTTATGATATGGCTTTGTTTTCGCAAATACTATTATATGTGTCTGAAAAAACAGGATTGATTGCAAATGATGTAGAAGTGCAAATTGTAGATGCTCACGTCTATATGAATCAAGAAGATGCAATAAATGAATATCTTGCACAGCCAACACACTGGCTTCCAAAATATGAGTATAAAGATGAACAATTAACAATCAAGGACTACAATCATGGTCCAATAATTACAGCGACAGTAGCTGTTTAAATATGGAAATAACTTATTATTTGTATCATATTCCTGGTAAAAAGATAGGAGTAACACGTAATCTTAATAAAAGAGTTACGATAGCCCAAGGCTATCAGCCAGACGAATATGAAGTTCTAGAATCTAGTAATGATATTGATTATATATCAACTAGAGAGTTAGAGCTTCAATCTGTCTACGGCTACAAGATCGATAGAAAATTATATAAACAATTATTTAATCAAATGAATTTAAACACAACAGAACAAACAACAACGTTTCCTTGTCCGGTAAATAAATTAAAGGGCATGCTAATGGATAACATGGGCATGGAATTTATGATCAATGACTACCGTGTTATATTAGATGGCAATACAATAAAATGGATAATGGAGAACGCAAATACCTCTATGTATAATCCAAACAGATGTTATGTGTATAACAAAGCACTTACAGAATGGTATGTAAATTCAATTACTAAGTGGATTACTTCAGAATTAGAAAAACCGGATGCAGAATCAGAAGTTGAACAACTCACCGTATTCCATAAAATTAGATCATGGGCAGAAGATCGTGGGATTTATGATAAAGGCGATGTTAAAACACAATATGTAAAACTTTTAGAAGAAATCGGGGAGTTAGCTAAATCTATTCTAAAGAATGATGATGAAGAGTTTGTTGATGCTATTGGCGATTGCGTTGTAGTATTAACTAATTTAGCTAAGCTAAAAGGTTATGAAATTGAAGATTGTATTGATCATGCTTATACTATAATTTCAAAACGCCAAGGCAAAATGGTTAACGGAACTTTTGTAAAGAATAAGAAATCGGATTGGCCTCACCAATCAGTAGCAAGAACACTATAATATGAATAAGAAAGAAATAAGTTTTAGAGATCCAGTCGTTGAATCAGTAGTTAATAAGTTTGTGTCAAGATCAGATGTTGGCTTTGCTAAATATGGCAAAACTTTACGAGACGATAGCTCTGACTTATTTACCTGGGTTAATCATTTACAAGAAGAATTAATGGATGCAGTATTATATATGCAGCGACTAAAAGAAGAGATCACAAATATGAAAGAAGAAAAGCTATTGAGAGATATTGAAGATATTGATATTTATGGTATGCAAGTAGTCGAACCTGATAATGGTTTTTGGGTATCTAATACCACTAATACCCATCTTAATTTAAGGAATGACAACGCGAAAGACTAAAAAAAGAGGACCAGTAACAGCTAGGGTGGTATCGTGTGACGGTATCACCTTTGCCTCTGGGCTAGAGAAGTATATGTATCTAGCTTTAAAGAAAGAAAAAATTGAGTTTACATACGAGGGTGAAACATTTGAACTACTACAAAGCTTTAATTTTAATAACGAATGTTATGAAAGACAATCAAATGGCAAAGGTGAATTTATAAATAGAGGAAACAAGAAAGTCCTTAATATAAAGTACACGCCGGATTTTATTGGTGAAGACTTTATTATTGAAACAAAAGGTAGGGCTAATGAATCTTTCCCTTTGCGTTGGAAAATGTTTAAATATACAATGCACATATCTGTAGACACACGAACATTATATAAACCGCAAAATCAAGCTGAGTGCAATCAAACAATAAAGTTAATCCTGGAGAAGAGAAAAGACTCGCTAGGAAAAAGTACGCTGAAAGACAAGTTGATAAATGGATTAAATGGTCTATTGAAGTGAAAGGTAAAATTAAGTTTAAAGAATTATTAGCAATACAAAAAGAATATAAACTTTATGAAGAACATAACTAATGGCAAAAACACCGACAAAAAAATTAGCAGACCAGGAATCCACGCAAAAACCAAAACAAGTAAAAACAAAAACAGTAAAAACTATGACAAACAATACGGAGGACAAGGAAGATAAATATTGGTGCATTGAGATAGGGGTATACCCTGGAATATTATTTGGATCAAGAGCATATAGAGAAGAAGACTTTACAACATATGTAATTTACTTACCATTTGTTGATATTGCGTTTACAATAGAAAATTAAAATAAATTATGGGATTATTTGATGAGAGAATAGAATACAAGCCGTTTGAATATCCTATATACTACACAGAGGGTTGGTTAAAGCAAGCTCAAGCTTTTTGGCTTCATACCGAAATAAGTATGTCCAGCGATATTAAAGACTGGAATGAAAAACTAACCGTATCTGAGAAGCACCTAGTAGGAAATATCTTACTAGGTTTTGCTCAGACTGAATGTGCTGTATCTGATTACTGGACACAAAATGTAACACGCTGGTTTCCAAAGCATGAGATAAAGCAAATGGCTATGATGTTTGGATCACAAGAAACTATCCATGCTGTTGCATATAGTTACTTAAACGAAACGCTCGGTCTTGATGATTTTAAGGCTTTTATGCATGAACCCGCAACAGCTAAACGGTTTGAGAATTTAATTGCTTATGAAGGAAAGCACGCTCAAGGTATTGCAAAATCATTAGCTGTATTTAGCGCATTTGCTGAAGGCGTAAGTCTTTATTCTGCATTTGCAGTCTTATATAGTTTTCAATTAAGAAACTTATTAAAAGGCATTGGCCAACAAATGAAGTGGAGTGTAAGAGATGAATCATTGCACTCTAAAATGGGTTGCCATTTGTTTAGACAAATGTGTGAAGAAGATCCAACATTATTAGCAGACTGCAGAGAGGATATTATTACTGCTGCTGCATTGATGGTTAAGCTTGAACACGATTATATTGATAAAATGTTTGAGATGGGGGATATAGAAGGTATATCTGCTAATGACTTAAAACACTTTTTAAGGAAACGTACAAATGAAAAACTAGTTGAGCTTGGTTATTTAGATCTTGGAAATTACTTTTCTTATGACGACAATAAGGCAAAAAACTTAGATTGGTTCTATCATTTAACAGGAGGACATACACATACAGATTTCTTTGCTATTAGATCTACAGATTATAGTAAAGCAGGCGAGGGAGAAGATTTTGATGACATCTGGTAAATAAAATATGAAAGAACCAAACAGACCTAGGAAAACAGAAATAAAATACGATGTTACATTAAACGAGGAACAAAAAGTTGCTAAGCAATTGATCATTGATAATCAAATTGTGATTGTAACCGGTAGAGCCGGAAGCGGTAAATCTTTAATATGTGCGCAAACAGCTTTAGACTTTCTAATGAAAAAGCAATGCAACAATATATATGTAACAAGAGGAACTATCGAAGTAGGTGGATCACTTGGATTTTTACCTGGAACATTAGAAGATAAGTTTAATCCTTACTTAGAAGCATTTAAAGAGAATCTTGAAAAGTGTTATGATAGAGTAAAAATACAAGAATTAGTAAAAGATAAAAAGATCATTGCTTATCCTGTGCAATTTATTAGAGGTAAAACAATAGATGATATTCTTGTTGTAGAAGAAGCGCAAAACCTTACTAAAGAAGAAATGCTAGCTATATTAACTAGGCTTGGAAAAACAGGCAAAATAGTTGTTAATGGTGATAATGAACAAAAGGATATACGAGAGTCTTATACAGGCTTATCATACGCTATTGATTTATCTAAAAAAATAAAAGGTATAGAATGGATTAAATTAAAAGAAAATCATAGATCAGATCTTGTTGGGCAAATATTAGATTACGAATATAATTAAATAAAATGAAAGAAAGTACATTAATAGAAATGAAAAACAAAGTCGATGCGGTTGTACGAATGATGCAGCGACTTATGGATGAACAATCATATATGCGTGATTTAAGTGTGGGCACATTTGAAACAATTAAACTAATGCCCGGATATGATGAGGCAATTAAAACATTAACAGAAAGAGCAAAAAATGACGATACAAAGTTGGAACCAACAGTGGATTAAAGGAACAGACTATCCTGAGTGGGGTGACACAGACGTATATAAGAAAACAATTGCGGGCGGGTATTTGCTATTAGGCGAAACCCCCCGTGATGCTTATTGGCGGGTAGCATCAACTGTTGCCCGTCGATTATATAAGCCAGAGCTAACGCAACAATTCTTTGATTACATTTGGAATGGTTGGTTATGTTTAGCTTCACCTGTGTTATCTAATACTGGTACAGACCGTGGATTACCAATCAGTTGCTTTGGTATTGACGTTGCTGACAGTATCCAGGATATTGGAACAAAAAATTTAGAGATGATGCTACTCGCTAAGCACGGCGGTGGAGTAGGTATAGGTGTAAATCAAATTAGACCCGCTGGCGCAAAAATCACAGGAAATGGAACATCAGATGGAGTCGTACCCTTTTGTAAAATCTACGATTCAACTATCCTTGCAACTAATCAGGGATCTGTTAGACGAGGAGCGGCCTCAGTTAACATCAACATTGAACACCATGATTTCGACGAATGGCTTGAAATTAGAGAACCTAAAGGGGATGTCAATAGACAGTCGCTTAATCTACATCAATGCGCAGTTGTTGGTGATAAGTTTATGCGAAAGCTTGAACAAGGAGATCCAAAAGCTAGGGATCGATGGAGTAAACTTATTAGAAAGCGAAAAGCAACTGGAGAGCCGTATATTCTGTTTAAAGGAAACACTAATAAAAACAATCCACCGGCATACAAATCGAATGGACTAAAAGTTCATATGACAAATATTTGCAGTGAAATTACTTTACATACAGATGAAAATCATAGTTTTGTTTGTTGCTTATCATCATTAAATTTAGCAAAATATGAAGAATGGAAAGACACCAACCTCATCTATGACTCAATATGGTTCCTCGACGGAGTCATGGAAGAGTTTATACAGAGAGCAAAAGGATTGCGTGGATTTGAAAACGCAGTTAGATCCGCAACAAAAGGCAGACCTCTTGGCCTCGGCGTACTTGGCTGGCATACATACTTGCAGGAAAAAGGGTTGCCGTTCGAAGGGCTGCTGGCACAGTATGAAACAAGAAAAATATTTTCACAGATTAAAATTGAAAGTGAAAGAGCAAGTCATGCGTTGGCGGAAGTATATGGAGAGCCACTTTGGTGTATTGGTACTGGGCTACGTAATACTCATCTTCGCGCTATCGCTCCTACTGTATCTAATTCCAAGCTTTCTGGTAATGTTTCTTCAGGGATAGAACCTTGGGCGGCAAATGTATTCACAGAGCAATCTGCTAAGGGTACATTTATTCGTAAGAATCCAACGCTTGAAAAAGTTCTTACTTGTTATGGTTTAAATACAGATGCTATTTGGGATCAGATCCTACGGGATGGCGGATCAGTGCAGGATATAAAAGAATTGGATGACAAATTTTTTATGAATGACGTCACTGTTAAAGAAGTGTTTAAGACTTTCAAAGAGATTAATCAATTGGAACTTATCAACCAAGCAGGTATTCGCCAGCAATATATTGATCAGTCCGTTAGTTTAAACCTTGCGTTCCCAAGCGAGGCATCTCCCAAATGGATTAATAAAGTTCATATGGATGCATGGAAGAAGGGAATCAAAACTTTGTATTATATGCGAACTGAGTCTGTACTACGCGGCGATATTGCTGCTAAAGCTATGGACGAAAGTTGTTTGTCGTGTGACGGATAATGTGTATAGCAAACTGAATAAAAAAAGGGGACCACTTAATGTGAATCCCCTTTCTTTTTACAGGAACTTTTGGGTATGGTGCCCAGTCATATCTTGTTCCTATTTCCCATATAACAATTTTCTTCGACGCTTTGCGCGTTCAACCTTCTCTGGTATAGTTGCTTTAATCGAATCTATGTATTCTTTCTTTTCAGTCGGCGTCATAGATTTTAATCTTTTGAGTTTAGCTTTCTTCCTTTGTATTGATTCTATAAAAACCTCATCTTCTCTTTCAATTTTTGCCTGTGATTTTATAGCTTCTTGCTCTTCGTTTTTAACACCAATTTCAAATGGTTTATATCCTATCATAAGCATTGCTCTTTGCCAGTTTTCATTTCTAGCGTCTAATGCCTCGGATATATTTGTAACCTTATCAAGCAATCTATCAGCTGGTAAGTTTGTCAATGCTGAAGTAACTTTCGCTCCAACCATATAAGCTGGACTTGGATTAAGTCTTCCTTCAAGTATTAATTTACCACCCATTTTATCTATAACCTTTTGGTTAAATTTTTCTTCCTGTATCGCCCCATAAATTTTTCTAGCTTTAGATCCAAGTGATGGAGAAAGATTAAGTCCTTCGATTAATGTGTAAGCCTGATCGCCTTTTTGTTTCTTTTCTCTTTGCTTAAAATATTGTTGTGTAGTATTTTTAGCAGTAGATACAATAGCCCCAGCTAATCCAGAACCTCTTAAGAATGAATCCAACATATCGTCAGCTGTTTCAAAAGCTTTTTCTTCTGCTGTTTTCTTTTTCTTTTTCTTTTTATCTTCTTCTTCATCATCTCCCTCAAACAATCCTATGAACAATGCTTTTTGCATTGCGGAAAATATTGCGTTTTGAATAAATCCGTAGAATAAAATCTTAGAAACATGCTCAGAAGGATTGCCGCGACCATTTATAAGATCTCTGGCTGACTTTTTCATAATACGATTCATTTGCAGTGTCGCATTTCCAAAAGCCAATATAAGACGTCCTATTGGTTCCGCTTGTTGTTGAGAAATTAATGCTGGATCATTTGACTGAGCTGATTTGTTAGTCAATCTAGTAAAGTCTTTCCATGCTTTTGCTTCCGCTTCGGTTTCCGGTATACCTTGCTCTTTATAGGTATTTATTCTATTTCTATAAAATGTAGCTCCTCCGAATCCAATTGCAAGTGCGTCAGCAATAGTTGTAGGTGTAAAACCTATTTTCGCAAGATAGGCGACTGTTGCTCTAACTTTATTTTTAGCAGTAGCAGCTGCATTTGCAATTTCAGCAGCACTTACATCTTCTTTTAATCCCTGACGACGTTCTTTCATCATGTCAGAATTAAATATTTTAGCAAAATCTTTACTAAATTGTGGGAAATCAAGTAACGCTTTACCAGCCATAACCGGATTATTGTCACGAAGATTTAAGTAGTTTAGTGCAGATATTAATTGCAGAACACCGGACTTTGTATTCAAGAACATGATTTCAGCAACCGATCCGTTCAACCAAGTTGATACCGCCGCAGTAAATCTACCAGTGCCTTGAGATCTATTTTTACCATTCGTCATTCTATAAAGAGAATCCTCAATAGCGTCTCTAATACCTTCACCATATAATGCCTCGACTTTATTCAGATTTTCTTTGCTAAATATTTCATCTGAATTTTTTATAAATTCTTCAAGGTATTTTTTACGACCTATTTTTTCAGTCATGTCGTTTAACTCAGACACAATTGTTTCAGAGTCCCAATATTCGCTTGGATCAGACCATTGCCCCTCTCTTCCTGAAATTAATTCTAATCCATTTGCAAAAGCGGATAGTTCATTATCATTAGCAATTAAGCGGGTAAGCATGGTTTGATCAGATTTTGATAAATCAGGTATCTTTTTACCTTCTTTTGCCCATAAATAAACTCGAATAGCTTGATCGTAAGTGAAGTCGCCACTTGGTATTCTTTTTGTTATTTTCTTTGATGCATCCGGAAAAGCTTCTTTAAGAGCAATAAAATCCTTTTTTATTCTTTGTCTAGCTGATTCAATTTCAGAAATACCATTCCAGTAAGGATCTATTAATGTTTCTTCAAAAAACTTAGCTTGCTCTTCGCCTAATTCTCCTTTGCCGATGAAGTTATATAATAACCCTTCAAAATCTTCTGCTCCAGGCGGTAAAAAGAATTTATATTTACCTTTGCTAGACCCTTGTCTTTTTGCTGTTATTCCAGAATATTTAATAGCAGGACTTACACCTTTGTTTTGTGCTAATATAATATTAAATTCTTTATCAAGAGATTTACTAAATTTAGGTTTACCTTCTGATATAGCGGTTGGTTTAACTAAATTATCTTCAATATATTTTATTAAATCTTTGGCTTGATTAACTGTTTCAAATTGACCAACTATTTTGCCATCAGCATAGAGCAAATATGTTTTTTTGTTGTTTCTTATAAGACCTTCGGTTATTCTAAGATCAACACCATTAGACATCTTCTGCGCTATAGGATCATCATAATTAAATAAACTAGTTCTTATATCATTATTCTCGTTACCAAGTTTTAATTTAGTACTGTAATTTGCTTCAATTTCTTTTTGTAATTCGTCTATTTGATTGTTATTTAGAAGCCCTCTTACGGTCTCTGCTTGTATACCATCACTTACAATTTTACTAAACTTGGCAAGATTCCTAATCGCATTTTTTTCGTTTTCAATTTGATTAGCTAATTCTATTTCATTAAACAAACTTCCAGATGGAGTGTATAAATACTTTTTAACTTCTGGTATTAAATTAAATCTTTTAAATCCGTCTCTACTTGTCGGACTTCCAAGGTTATCCATTATTTTACTATCAGGAAGATTCATAAGAGCTTGCGAATGATCTGTGAAAAGCAAATTTAATTCATAATTAAGCTTTTTCAATATATCCGATTTTAGTCCACCTTCTGAAAGCGAACTTAATGCCTCAGCATATAACCCCACAAGTTCAGTCATTTTATGAACATTAGGGTTTATATGTTCCCCTTTCTTTTTTTCTTCTTGCTTACCGCTTCTTAATTCAACAACAGACAAATTGGTAAGAGCTCTAAGTCCCATAACAAAATTTGTTTGTGCTTTTAGTAAATCAACGACAGCATTGAAATTTATTTTTTCATTTAATAATAACTCGCCTATTTTTTCAGTAAACAAAACAGCCGCTTTTTTATTTTCAGTATTAGCATCTGTTATTTCCGGAAGAAGTTCTACTAATTTTTGTATCTTCTTGTTAACATCACTTTCGTTAGATTCTTGTAGATCTACTATTCTACGAAAAAGACCATTCTTACCGCCAGGTGCATTTATATTCATTATTCTGACTTTACTAAAGTCTACCCCTGTATTATTTGGTACATTGTTAGAATCAAATGCTTCTTTCAATTCTTGTGATCTATCATAAAATTCTGCTCTTGGGCCACCTTTTCCTCCTTTTTCAAAAGCAGGATCTAATAATTTATTATGATAACCAAAAATCTGAATACCAACCGCATCTAAAAATTCCTTAGGCAATATTTTTGCTAATTTATCACCTATTTTGGCTACGTCATTTTTATTAACTTCGCGATTTTTATCTAAATATTCATCCTTAAGATAATCAGGTATTTTTGGATTATTAAATATTTGTATATTAAATTCACCATTAGCTTTTTTTATTTCAGCTTTATAAGAGCTTATCGGAGATTTTAATGTGTTTTTAAAATCATTTATAGCAATTGCACCTTCATAAATTAATCTATCACGTTTATCATCTTCGGAATCCCCTTGAGTAACAGCAATATCGTCCATTAATGAAGCACCACCTTGACTATCCGCAATCTTCATGTTGTATTCTAACTCATCTTTTGTTGACTTAGAAAACTTAACAGTGCCTCTATCAATTTGTTTTGCAACTTCATTAATGTAAGTATCTAATAATACTACATTCTTAAGTTCTTGATTTCTTTCAAAAACTTTAGCGATCTCACCATCTTCTTCTAATTCTTTTTTGAATATATCAAAAGATAATTCTTCACCTAACGCTTTAGATAAAGACTCTTTACGGCCGCGTATGGGGTTGCCAGACGGCTCCAAAAACCAACTTAAGAATTCCTCATTAGATATATTATTCGCTGCGTTAGGGAGTCTTCTTACGATCTCTGCTCCTGATGTTTTACCAGCAAGATTAGTTGTTGTTTTCTCACGGTCTATTTTTTGACCCACCCAATCAGGATATGATACCCATCTACCGTTAACTTGCTTCTGAATAGCAGACGGAACACCCCCTTGCACTCCGCCTTTAGTATCTTTACCCATTAACCATGTAGTGGTCATGTTCTCAAGAATGGCTCTTTTGTTTCTTATTAAATTATTTTTTAATACACCACCTTCTTTTCCGCCTAAAGCTCTTTTAATATCGATGTCAGCTTGTGTACCCATCTCATTACGTATCTCATTTACAAGGGGCGTAACCGTTGTATTTTTAGAAATAGGTTCGTTAATTTTACTCTTTAATGTACGTAAAACTATTTTTAATTTATCTGTAACCGATTTTATAACCTCTTGATCAAAAACATTGCTTTCAAGTATTGTTTTATATTTAGGTTTATCGGGCATTGCTGTCTCCGTAAATTGATCAGCTGTTTCAGTTGCCATTAATCCTTTTTGGTCTTCAATATCTTTGCTGAATGTTTCACCTAATATTCTTCTTGAAGTAGCAATTGCTCTTACAGGTAAATACTTATTTATATAAGCAGCCAAAGGAATACCAGATTCAGGTTTGTATTTTTGAATAAGGTCTAATATACCACCAATTCCAGTTTCAATTTCGTCTGTTAACAACTCTTTATCAAACCCAGGGGCATCTCTTCTTTTGTCAACAATTTTAGAGGTAATAGGTCTAAATAAATCTATAATTTTTTGAGCACCATTAACGCCTTCAGTATCGTAAATTTTTTGCACTTTATCTGAAGCTACCAATCCTTTATTGTTTGTAATAACGGATTTTGCCTCATCTTCTGGCGTTTCTTTTTTAGCTTCTTTTGGCTTCTCTTCTGCGACCTCGCCTTCTTTGTTCGCTTTTAAAACTTTTTCTTCCTCTTTTACAAGAGCATCCATTCGTACTTCGTAAGTATCGTAATCGATCTCATCATTATTTAATTGCTCATCAAGAGCATCCATCTTTTCCTGAATAGATTTAGAAGCAACAGTGGCTTTCTTAGTGCTTACTCCGGCTTTTGTTAAATCTTGGGCTCGCTGTGATAGCTTACCTGATTTAATAGACTTGGCATAGTCATTTATAAATCTATAAATATCTTTACCATCTGCAAATTCAAGGTTATTATATCCCTTGTCTTTAAAAAATTTACCAAGGAAGTTCTTCCATAATCTTTCCAATGAATCCCCTAGTTTTTCGGACCAAGGTATTTTTTTATCCGCTATAATTTGAAAATATTGTGTAATGTATTCATCCGGCGCAGCAATTAAATCTTCATCAGAGTATAATCTTTTACCGCTTTTATCAACAGCAAGTATACGCTCATCTAATAGTGATCTTTCTTCAGTTGTTAATTGTTCTAAAAATTGATCTTTTAATTTTGCTCCTTTAACTGGATCACTAAATTCTGACTTTAAAATTTTATGTAATAACTCGTGGCCCATTGTGTTCAGATTACTCTGCGCGGCAATTTGCTTGTTAATTACAATTTGGCCATTGGGTAGCATGAAACCATCAGAAGTCATTGCGTCGGCTATAAAGTCTTCCTTAAGACCAACGCTTTCCAATGCAACTTTAAATTCCTCCACGGTATTAAAGGCTTCAACGCCTTTTCCTTCACCAATAGCGTTTTCAAATTCTGTTTGTCCCAAGGTATTAGCAAAACCTTCTAATGCCGCTATGTTACCTTCTAGCTTAACTACATTCTCTGCTGATTTCTTCTTTGTATTGCTTTCGCCAATACCTGTTAAAGCGGTATTTATTTCTTTTATTCTATTACCTTGCTCTACTGTTAAATTTGGATCACCAACTTTCTTAACAACTTCTTCAAGTTGCTTTTTTTCCTTTATTAAATCAACCGCGGCCGGCAAATCTTCATCAGATAATTTTAGTGGTTGCAAAGCATTCACTATGCCCTGGGTTTGTCTAAAATTTAATTTAATTTTATCGCCTTCTTCCACGGTCATATCCCCGTTATTAACGGATGTGTCAACTTGATTATCAAGTATTTTAATAGAACCTGGTATTATTGCTGCCTTTATTTTAGCTGGACTTGATTGAAATTCAGGTTTAAATGCAGTAACTAAATTATTTATATTTTCAGTTTTTAACTGTTTATTTATTTTATGTACGGTTACACCGTCTTTAAAACCACTTATGCCTTTAGCTATAGTTAGTGGGGATCCATATAATCCACCACCACCAACGCCTAAAGCAAAAGAGTCTAAGGCACCTTCAAAAGGATTCTTGTTGTTAATCATGTTTTGAGTAATGGTAGTAGCTACCTCCTCAATACCCTCGCCAAGCATTGCAGCTGGTGCGCCAAACTTTTTAAGAGCGGATTGGTACATGGTAACTAATCCGTCTTTAAATATTTTAGAACCTACTTCAGCCCCTTCCTTCTTGATTATATCCTTATATACTTTACCAAGACTACCTTCTCCAATTGCTGAAAAAACACTTTCTGCTCCAGCCATTCCAAATCCTTTAATAACAGAAGCTAATTCTGATTGCTCTGGGTTTTCCTCTTCTTGTTGTCTTATATTTGGACCGGCTAGTAATGCTGTTGATCCTGCCGCTAATTCTGCTAATTTTAATTCTGCACCACCAGCCATCATGGCTATACTCATAGGGGCACTTTCTGCTAAACCACTACCCATTAATTTAAAAGCATCAACATAATTACCATCGCCGATATTTTCTGTTATGCTAGTTGAATCGTAGTTCGCATTGTTATATATAGTTTGCATCTTGCCAAGACGCTCCTGTTCGGCAATAAAATTATCCATTATGGGATTTTCTATTCCTCTTTCTTTTTTAAATTGTTTAGCGCTCTCTGCCCAGTCTTTATTCCCAGATATGGCAGCATAGGCATTTTGAGGCAAAGAAAAAACATTATAAATAGTTTCAGGTACAGAAGCAAATGCTTCACCTAAATAATTTAAACCTTTTAGAAGATCTACATTGAGTAATTTACTCGTATAAGATTCATCTTCAATTGTTTTCTTTGTTTGTTTTGCTTTGGATAATATCTCTCTTGATTTTAACTCTATCTCCGATGGCGATAAATCATATTCAGCGCCTTCACCATAAGCTTTTTGCAATATGTCTGCAGATTTATTGTCTACATATAATTTTTCTTCAGGTTCTAATTTATCATATTCAACACCCTGAACATTTGTTGATATATCTAAAATATCTTCTTCTGAAGGCAATGATATTTTAGCTTTTAATTCGCGTTTTGGTTTGTTTATTTCTTTTGCTTCTTGCAAAATTTGTTTACCCTCTTCTACTTTTTCCTTTATTGTAGGTTCTTTTGCTACTTTGGGTTTTAGTATTTTTGGTTTTGCAACAAAAGTTCCATCAGCTTGCGTTTGCGGTTGAGCTTCTTCTTTAAATAGTTTCTTTCTGGAAGCCGAAGAAGTAGGTGCCGGCTTGGATGCCGTACTTTTTGCTTTCCCTGTTGCAGGTGCACCCTTTTCCGCAACAGGTTTTTTCTTTCCCGGCTCACCTTGAGTAGATGGCGTTATTCCAAATTCAACAATATAGTCATCAATAGACATGTTGCTTTCTTTAGCCGCTGTTAGTACTTCATCTTCTGTATATTCGTATCCTTCGGTGCTTTTGTATAACTTCATAACTTAATTTATGTTTATCATTATTTTTTTCTTGGCAATCCTGGTTTAGCTAAATTTCTAAAGAGTTCTGGATGAGCTTGTTTTAAACCGTCAATGGTTTCCCACTCTCTTCCTTTGCCTCTTTTTTCAGTCCATTCAGCAGCAAACCCTGCCCCGGGTGATTCTTTCACATATTCAACCCATTTGCCGTCTTTATCCTTAGCAAACTTTTGATTCTTATTCAATGGATTAATTATATCACCTGCTGTACCACTATTTGCTATTGAAAGATTTACAGCTATTTGTTCTTCCCTTGTGTTTGTTTTACCCGAACCGCCAGCTCCCCCGGCACCGCCGCCGCCTTTTGCTTTTTCAGCTTTAATTGTTTCTGTTACAAATTCGCCAGCCTCATTTTTAATTGGCTGTGTGTCTGGAATATTTTTTAAAACATAAGCTTTCCAGTTTTCTTTAAATTTATCTTTCCATTCGTCTGTAATGCCCTCAGCCGGTTTAGTTAGTTTTGCGCCATCACCTAAGACTTTTGACATTATATCATTGTTTAGAGAGTAGGCTTCGTTAAAATTAGTTAGTATACCCTCCGCGGTTGCGTCAGTGGAGGCTATAAAGTCTGAACTTTTTGCAATTGCATCTTTATTAACAGTAGCAACCATTATACCTTTCTTCAATAATGTTTTACCGTCTAAACTCTCAACAGTGGTTTGATTACTTGGATCAGGTTTAGCATTAGCTAAATCTAAAAATTGTGGTAAAACAGAACCATCTGTTTCTTTTGTTGTCTCTCCATTTTTTCCAGCGGTTTCAATTACTTTAAATACACCAGGCATTCTTTTTTTAGTGGATTCTAAACTAATATTAGGATCGGGAACTAATTGCATTATGCCTCCATAAGTTTCTGCTTTTGTTAAGTCGGAATGAAGGTATCTACCTTGGACTTTTTCTTTTGTTATTGGATCCACAGCGTCAATCACATATGTTGGATTATTCCATCCGGTGCTTCTGTCAACGGTAATATTTCCGCTTTCAGGATTTCCAGTGCTAACTATTATTAAAGCTTTATTATTATTGGTAGGATTGTCAGTTATTAATGACGACATTCTATTATTTTTCATACCGGTAGTCGTTGTTTCAATATTACCAGCTAAAAGAGAAAGTCCTTTTGCAACAACGCCAGGATAGGCATTTACTTGCCCAATAACTTCCTGCGATAAAGCTAATTCTTTAGGATCAGCATAAGGTTTAATTTTCATTGATTCCCCAAAAATTAATGCTTTACCCGCGATTGCATCGGAAGTAAGGTCAACACGATATTTGCTTTCATTCTGGACTTTTAATGTGGAGTCTGTGAAATTTTGACTTGCACCTGTACTTGCAGCAAATAGTTCTTTGTATTCTTTAAATTCTTGAAGTTCTTTATTTTTTCGATCTTCTCGATCTTGGTCTGCTCGTTTAATCACGGCACTTGCTACGGTATTTACAGCAGATGTTATATCCTGTTGTAAATTTTGGAATGCCGGCGCATTTGATATAACTTGTCTTTGTGGATTTGCGTATGACATATTATTATTGTATTTGTTTAAATTCTACGTCAAGCATAGAGTAATTTACTTTATCATATCCATTATCTCCTTTAATTATTGCTTTTAATGGGATTTCATCAGACATAACGCCTTGGAAAATGCCTTTACCAAGATTCTGGTCTTTATATTCAAAAGAATAAATATTTATTCCCGTTGGGGAAATACCTATGTTTTTTATATTTTTCTTAAGACGTCTATCTGAATCTTCATACATCGCAAATTCATCCCATGAATCATCACCACCCCCTCCGCTTCCGCCAGCTGCATAAGCTGATGCCCCAGCTGCTAAGGAACTAGTAATTCCGCCAATCATACCAGTCATTGCAGCCATGCTATCAGAATTAGCTTGCGCTTCTTGATTTGCAGCAAAGTCAGACAATCCCGATAATCTATCTAGCTTAACCTTATCTCTTTCCTCTTGACTTTCCCACATGAATTGTTTGCCAGCAGCTCCTGCCTGTTGCAATCTTTGCGCCTCGGTTATTTGTAAGTTTTGTATTCTTTGCGCTTCAGCCATTTTCATTTGATCTAATTGCTGTTGACCTTGTGCGCGTAATTTTTCATTTTGAGCCTCTTGTTGCTCAATACTAGCTGAAATACCTTGCTTGCTTTTTAAAGCCGCCATAGCTAATGCGGTTGCTCCACCAGCACTTGATCCTGTCTCCCTTAATGTATCTAATGTGTTTGCTAATGACAAATCAATTTCCTCTGCTTCAAATTTAGCGGCTTGAGTTGCAACACCTAAATTTGCGTATGGATTGCTAATCATTCCAGATAAATCTTTTGCCAACCCACTAAGATTAGTAAAACTAGCATACGGGTTTATGATAGCCTGTCTATTTTTTTCAAATGCAGCTATCTCCGCTTCTAATCTTGCTCTTTCCGCCGCAGAGGCGTTAGCCATTCTATCAGCCGCATTTTGAGCATTTATGCCATTAACGACACTTCCGACAACGCCAACCGCTGCAACTGCTGTTCCTACCCATGCCATATATTATTTTTTTAAAAGTTTATATTTTTCATATTCTTCAAAAGACGGAGAAATAATCATTTCTTCCAGTTCAATTAAATCAGTTGTATTATTAGGATTTGGATAAACGTTAACAAAAACAGAATCCTCTACTACATGCACTACTCTTTTTGTACCACCTGGTGCATTAATGTAACAAGGCGCAATATAGTGATTAATTCCTTGATCTGTGGCTATTTCTAATTCGCCACTAAGCAAAAACCAAGTATGGTTAAACTTATGTATTTTTCCAATAACAAGTGATCCTTTGCTAGCAAAAAGTTCTCTAATATATATCCCGTCCGCAAAAGAATGCTTTAATGGAAAACTGTCAGAGTCCCCTTTAACTATACCAGGAAGATCGCTGTTTAACATTTCTTGTTCAAGCGCAGTGACTTTGCTAATAAAGTCTTTGTCTATTATTCTATTCTCTATATTTAATTGAATTTCATTTGTCATTAGTATGATGAATTTACATATTCAGTTGATACCGCAAACAACTCAGCCCTGTTTGATGGCGACCCATATGTTGAGTTATTTATTTGTAGGTTTGCTATTGCATAAAAACCTTTTATTCCTGTCATAGATTGGCCCCAAACAACATCTCCGCTACCGGCTGGTGAATTATTCATAATGTTTGCAAAGTACTTGTTTTCTTTTCGTTTAAAGTTATTTGAAAACAATTGGTTTTCTATGCTTGCTAAATTGTATGTTTGAGAAAACGGTTGCACGGGCACAGATGTGTCTGTGTCTGTTTCCAAAGAAATCAATTCCCAACCAGTCGTGCCTTCATAATTTAATGTACTAAAATTCTTAACCTCTGAAGCCGAAGCATTAAATACAAGAGTAACTGTTGAATTTGTAGTAACATTATAAAATGTACCCTTATTAACAGCGGTTGAATAATGTTCCCATATACCACCAGATTTAAAAGTGTAAAAATTATTTCTTAAACTTCCGCCAAGTTCTGGTTTAAATGAAAATCTACTTGTCCAACCATTGATGTCTTCATCAAAAGCAACTGTTATAGACTGGGCGGGAGTAGGCTTTTGACCGGAGGTATTTTCAAGGGGTTGCATTGATAGTAAATATTGCTTATTATGCATGTCCCACATTCCAACTATTCGGCCGCTATTACTAATTGCAGACAAATTATCTCTAAAATAATCCAACATACCATAAGCAGATATTTCAGTTATGCCATCTTGTGATAATCTTAGTACTGCATTTTGATTTCTATCCACAAAGTATTTTCTATATCCGTAAACAGCAAAACTTTCTGGGTTAGTTGATATTCCATAGTTACCAGCGTATGCTTGTATTTGCCCTATCACTAATCCACCAGAAGTTGTCATTGGTTGCCCATCAGCAGAGTAAACTGCATTCTTATCAATCAACGCCTGATTTACTTTTGATTCTTGGAATATAATTAAATTTGTATTTTCTGAATATAATTTTTGAATTGTTCCATTAGATGGATCAACACTTTTTGTTATGTCTTGCGCGGTAGAAAATTGATTTGTATTATTTACACCAGTTCTGGAATTATAAATACCAGAGTATATAATTGAACTTCCACGGTATTGCTGCCCATTGATGTCTTCAACTATATAAGCTTTTACGCCTAAATCAACAATAGTATTGTTATACCCACCTCTAATCCTTGCTTCTTCAATGTACCAATCTGTTCCTTCCGGAAGTGTTGATTCATAAGCCGCGGGTATATGATCAAAGTTAGTTATAGGCCCAAATGTTAATTCTTCTCCATCCGCAATAGACTGAGGCGTATCTAACGTAATAGTTGCGCCATTTACGTATACAACAACAGGAGATGGATTTGTAGTTATACCACTCGTTGGATCACCTGTTACTTGTTGCCCAACGCCTATAAAATCATTTGCTTCTGTTAAAACCAAAGTATCGGTAGTTACAGCTCCATCCAATACCCCCGTAGTATTTTTTACGTAGGTAATGGATTGCATTTTCTTCAACCAGAATGAGTTAAAATATTTTAGTTCTAATACTGCGGCCATATTTTATAATTACTTGTTTTTAATTGTTTTTAATAAATTACTATGGAGCCGGAACATAATTTAAGTCCAATGTTAAATTAGCCGCATAATAACCACCCGTTTGTGTATATGTTTCGGTGAGATTTTGAGCATCATAGCCATATCTTGCTTGAGATGGATTTGGGCGATTTGGACTGTAAAAATTTGATAAAGGATAACAAGTTACTATATTAACGGTATTACCCCCTGCCGATATTGAACCAAGACCCGTTCCACCTCCGATATACCTAGGAGGGTTTGATTGGGAAATAGGTATTACTTTTCCGTTTATATCAAATTTTGCTGTCCAAAAAGGGTTACTCATTACGTATGATGAAACGCGCGTGGAGGTCATTTGATACGTAAATTCGTTAGGATGGTCTCCTAAATTGTAATCACGATCCATTTTCCTAAAGGTGTAAAATTTATCTGCCATAGGTGGCTCCCATGAGACAAGCATATCGGGACCTGTGTAAAATTGTTTTACATTAATACCGTCTGCGCTATCAGACCAAACTTCGGTCTCAACTTCAAGCGTATTATATGTTGCAGTAATTATATCGCCGGTTAAAAAATAAGAATCAGTATTACCATCAAATGTTATAGTTGTGCCTGATATATTTGCTATTTTTCTTACAGTACCCGGGTTTATATGGTCATCGTTTATACATCTAACTCCAGGCACTAATAATGCGGGTTGTATTGCATCCAAACTGGCTTGTGTGACAACTACTTTATCTGGCTCTACTTGATCTTCTTTAACTGTTAATTCAAGTTCAAATTCATACAAAGGAGCAGCGTCGGGCGCCCCTCCTCCCCAAGCAATTTGGCCTTTATTTGAAACTTGTTGATTAGAAGCTAAAGCGGTTGGATTATTATCAAATGGCTCTGATAATCTTAAATTATATTTATAGGCTGTTCTAGTTTGAACCCCTAATGGATATGTAAAATTTGCATCACTAATTTTAACTCGTGCGAATGGCCCTATGCCATTCGGGCTATAGCATGCTGCTCCAAGTTGGCCAAGGGAGTCTCCACTCATATCCTCCTCATAAACGCATAAACAATACTCACCGGGTTCTGAAGTAAAAAAAGAAAAACTTCTTACTATAATACTTCCCGTGTAAATATCACCTGGTTGACGTAAGTCATCTCGGGGCTGAATTGCTTGCCTAAGCTCTAATCGCATGGGTGTATTATAGCTCCACATGTTTTTAGCTCCGCTGAATCCCGTTGAGATTGGCGGGTCTGATTCTATAGAACAGTTAAATCCGTTGTCATCAGTAGCTGTTTGCCATACTGCATTTTCATTTTCTCTATACCATAAAATTGTTCTAACTCTGCCGCCCGTCCATATACTTTCATATCTAATAGAACCAATACAATTAGGCCCCTGTGTGGTATCGCTGATCCCAACCTGATATTCAACATCCCAGCGCATAGTACCCTGCGTTAGCCCAGTTAGTGTAGTGCACCCATTTGCTTTTGCAACATTCATTGCGTTCTGGTATTTTTGACCATTTAATGGACAATTTGGTAAATCGGGCCATGTAATACCGTCTGCTAATGGCATTATGTCCTTTTTACCAACATAAACAGCACCAAAACCTTTCGGAATATTATCGTACGTCCAAGAACTGCTCCTACCATAAGGGCTATTTTGATAACATAATACATCTGAATCAAAATCTCTTAGGCAAGGAGTTAATGGGTCGCCAACTACAACTATAGTAAAAGTTGTGGTATCAGTTAGGCTTTGAAATGCTCCAACCCCGTTTAGTTTTAATGGCGGAACTTGTGTAAAATCAACTGCATCCGTTACAGACGCACCAATAGTATATATTCCATTTGGTATGTCGGAACGAATTAATGAAAATTCTCCTGTATAATCATTTATAGCAAAATAACCTTCGTCATTACCGCTTGTTATTTCCCAATATAAATCAGTGGTAGCATTTGTAAAAGATCCATTTACTGCCGTTAATGTTTCTATAATAGTTGTTGTTCTATTTATAGTGTTATCGAAAGGTTCGTTTGTAAATCTTGGAGCTCGGTTCCCTAACGGTATTTGGAATGAAAATGGATACCATACGCCATTATATTGCAGCTGTATTTCAAAATTAAATAACCCAGCGGTAAGTGCATTATGATTAAAAACAAAACTATCAGCTATCTTTATTTTAAATTGACCCAACCCACTTGGCTCGATTGCAAAACGACTAGCACATGAGTTTGCTGGAATTGAATTATCAAAAACAGACACTATCTGAGCATCTGTCGCTATTATAGGTGCTCCTGAATTATTAATTGCATATATATTCTCTGTTATATACGGAGAGTCAGCATCACCTGTCCCGCTCTCGGAACCATTTTTATCTTGATCTTCAAAAAATAAATATTCAAAATCATTCAGAGCAACAGGCGCATCTGAGCCAGTTAAAACATCCCAATTCAAATCTGATATTAAACCTGTTGTTGCGGTTTCCCAAAACAAATCTAATAAAGATTCATCAGGACGCGTTTCATAAACACCAAGATAAGGCACCATATATTGTCCCTCAATACCAATACCTGATATTGTGGAAACGCGGCCAATCATTGGGTTCGTTTGTAATTGATATAAATTTAAACCAGCAGTACCTATAATATTTTCAACCGAGTTTGGTAAAAAATCAAAGTCTCTTGAATTAGCAATCGATGATACTGTATCTGGTTTTCTTGTTGGATAATATTGTTTGTTTTTACCAAGCAATATGCTTATTGTGTCAAAGTCTTCAACGGTAATATTATCAGGTGAAAATTTTATTGTACATTTACCAACAGTTGGTGTGTCTTCTAATATTTCTGTAATAACGGTATTTGCATACCAAGGCTCCGGTGACTCATAATTTATTGCATCACCCACGCTTATTTGCGGGAATATATTTGGGAGCATTACGGAATCATAAATAAATTGTGAAGCAGAAGGGTCATCTACAACGGGATCAACCTCAAACGTTAACAATGTTACGTCATTTTCTACTCTACCAAACAATTCAACACTACTTCGATATTGTTTTTGGTCAGGTCCAACTTCTGTTAAATCACGAGGCACTTTGTTTATATTATCGTTGATTAATACAATATGTGCTGTTTTATTAAATTCATTTGTCGGAAAATCAGATGTATTTATTCCGTTTTGCAATGTAGGCGTTGTTGGATCGCCTATATATACCACTTGCGAACCATATGTCTGATTCAGTGGGTAAGCATTTAACATGCCGGGTAAATAAACATTGTAATAATCCTGCTCTTGTTGCCTTACTACAATTTTATACGAGTACCACCCAATTGGATTTAACCTATAAGCGTATTTAATATCAGGATCATTAGCTAGGTCTAAATTATATAAATTATTTGCCTGGCCGTCAGTTGTTAATATATACAAATCTCCAAAAGTTTCTAATTCAGTGATCTCTACGTAGTCCGTATACTCACCTCTTAAATAATCACCTTTTTTTGGTGGACTATTGCTAACAGAACTATCTATTACAAATTGGTAATCATTACCATTTACCACCGAAAAACCATTTACAGTAAAACCACCAACGCCGCCAATTGCTTCAGCATATAACCCTGGTGTTCCATTTGGTATATTACGTGTGGATGTAATGACGCTATTTAATAATACCAATAATGCATTACCATTCCAATCTCTAGTAGGGGGATAACCTGCTTCTTTGCTAACATAAGGTGCATACACGGTTGATCCGCCATATAAAGTCGGTACTGCTCCACCAGAAACTGTAGTTAAATCTACTGTTGATAATATAACAGGTGATTGTCTACCAAATTTGTCTGATAATATAAAACCAACTTGATAATTTCTATTTTGTTTTAAAGTATGATTTGGGTATTCTATAAAGCTTGTAAAATAAAAAGTTTTAGGGCTTACGGTAACATTATAGTTGATAGAACTAGGCGCTGTATATGTAGAATAATAATTACCATACATAACTCTATTGCCTGTAACTTCTTGGGCAAGCGCCCTTACTGGTACAATATCAGTAACCCGAGTTGTTTGATCTTCTGTTAGTGTTTTATATGGTTTTTGCGATTGGTATGGTCGTACAAAAACATTTATATTTGGTGATTCTGATGCTATCCTTTGCGTCGTTACTGTCTCTATTACTTTAACAGCATTTGAATTAGATTCCTTATATAGAATATCAAGTTCTGTTATTTTATACGAGTTAACTATATTTGAACCTTTATCAGGCAATGGGATTAACAACTCAATGTTATTAACATTATTTTCCATCCACCTTACAATTGTACTTCTATATGCAGCAGTTTCGTCACCGTTTATAAAATAACCTTTTTGTCTTGGGATATATGCAATCTGTGTAAATGGAGCCATTAATGAATACTCTCCATCATCATATCTAAATCTATAACTAAATCTAACATATTTATCTTCAAGAAAATCTGGATCCCCGGGCCAATTTTCATCGCCAGATTGATCCGTCATAGTAGAGATTAAAAATGTTAATGTATCCCCAATGTTAATTAGGGTTGTGTCTTGGTAAAGCGTAATATTATTTCCAGCAACTTCATATACTGTAACAAATTCAGTAGAATCAATAGCTCCCGATATTATTGTCATTCCAACAACAATACCTGTAGCATCATCCACTTCTATTTCGTTTGGTGAGATTACATTTGTTACCGTAGTTACGGATTTTTTTATTAAAGATATAGGTTCTACCGGAGCATATTTTGCTACGGAAATTTGAGTTTCAGTTGTATAATATCCCGGGTTTACTAAAGCTGTATTTACATTTATTTTTCTAGGTTGATTTCTATTGTCTGTCCAGAATAATAAATTTTCAATTAAATTAACCCCGTTTATATATGAAGAGTTATTAGCTGAAAAATTTAAAAATATCCCGCTTACTAATGTAGTATAGGTCTGTGAATTAATATCGTATACCGATATTTTCATCTTATCCGCTGCGTCGGGGTAATTTATTGAATTTGGATTTGCGTCTATGTAATTTGTTAAGAATCTATATATACGGTTGTTCTGGTTGTCCATAAAAAACCCTATACAGATTAAATCAGAGTCGTCAGCGGGTATGGGCAGACTACTATTGCCTAACACGCTTTGTAATGCGCCAATATCATCTTGCTCTGATTTGCCTATTTGAATATTTAAAGCATCTCTATATTGACCATTCGGTATTAATCTATCATCCAAGTCTTTATTCATCTTGGATTGTAAGAAAGTATTTTTAATTTCAGCCATAATTAGTGTTTAATCCATTTAGATTTTCCTCTCATTACTTGAGTGATTTCTTCTAACTTAATATTAGATAATCTTATTTTTGCGTTTCTAAGTTTTGCGCTTTTTTCATCTCGCAATCTTCTAACAAGATATTCTGGTTGATTTGCGCGGGTTGATATAATGGCATGCAAGATATAAGCATATGTTGCTTCCTCTGCAAGTTTAGGTATTCTTGAATCTAAATTATATGCTAAGCCGTCAGATATGTATTCAAATATAATAACTAAACCAACAAGATCACTTGAAAAGTTTATTTTGCCTTCGCGCTCATTTATAGTATAGGTACCATTGTAGTTGGCGTACTGTGGATCAAGCCCATAAGCTTGCCCATAAAAACCGCCGTATCCCCAATTATATCCGCTCCAACCATTGGAGTACAAGTTCATTGATTGAGCAATTGTTCCTCCGGTATTATTTGTGTTCCATCTTTCTTCTGTTAATGAAGTTGATTGAATATTGTCATCATAACTACTCTGTATTGCAACACCGCGTGAATCTTGTATTGGCAATTCAGTCGGGTTACTTGTTAGTGTAGTTGGGTATATTATATGTTTAACACCCGATTGATCAACCCAGGATAATTTTACATAATTAACATAGTCTTGAGGTAACGGTACTGACAAATTTGCCGGGACGCTTAACTCCTGGGACTTCATGCTTTTTAGTGTATCGTAGCTAAACTCTTGTAAGGCTCTTTTTGCGTGGAAGATAACGTCTGTTCTTTTTGCATCACCAATAAGTTTCCCATTACCAACATAAGCTACCATAAAGTTGTTGATAACATCATTTAACGTTATATATGAATAACCTCCATAATTTTCTTCTACGGTATTGCCATATGCGTCTCGGTCACCATAGTTTCCTCCATCAACACGTTTTAATTGCATTACAACAACATCGCCTTGATCAATAAATTCAGGCGTTGTTGGGGTACCAAAAAATACTGTATTATCTATAATATAGTATTCAGTTGTAACTTCAAAATAATTTAATCCGTCTGGACTTGTATATAATTTAAAATTGTTTAGAGCGTAGTCAGGATCATTTTGGTCCCAACTGCCAAAAATTATATCTGTATCAAAGGTAAAAGTAAATGCATTTTGACCCGCTAAGTCTATTACTTGAAAGCCTTGCGCTCCTTCGTAATACTGTCTATTTGTTTCGGTTATTAAACCGCCGTTAGGAAACGCCATATTTTATTAGCTTTTTGAATTTATATTTTCCGCTTGTATTTGCTGTGCAGCTACCTGTATAATTTGCGGATCTTTTATAACTACCCCAGAATAAAGTAATATCCTTGTAATAACACTTATCTGCTCTGTTGGGTGTAATTCAAAATTAACAGAAGAGCCAGGGTTATACACATATTGATAGTATGGAGCGGTTGCGGTAAAGTTCCATGAAGGATTTAATGGTTTGCGTAAATATGTTACACTTACATCGCTTACAATCGATGTTGGATAAACATACAATCTATAACTATTATATTTATATACCGGATAGTATAATGTTGGCTTTGTAAGCGGTGATAAATTTAATTCCAGTAATTCATGAGGCTGAACATATTGAATCTCTTTTTCTTCTTTATATATTACCGTGCCTAATTTGTAAAAATCATACGGTTTTAAAGTTACATTGATTTCAATTCCAGCCAAAGGTAAAGCCGTCAACGATAATATATTTCCATTTATACTCCAAGCTGAAGATGGTTGTAATACACCATTGAACGCAACGGTAACTATGCCATCTGATAGTTGAGCCGCGGTTAGTGAGGTTATTGTATATTGCGATTGATTCAATACGGTTGTCAATGTTGCAACAAGCGATGAATTTGATGAAGCTGGAACATTAAAGTATGGCCCAACATACTCGCATTCACCTATTGTGTGGAACACTGCTAATTTTTCTTGTAGATTTTTTTGTCGGTCAGCATATTCGCTATCATTATCCGGCACCCTTAATTGTTGATTAAGATCATCAAAATAACTTTCAAATATCTCAAGCTGTACCTGAGCCGCTGTCCTGTTAAACTCGTCTGGGGTCATATAGCCCCGTTGTTCTTTATTAAGTATTAATAAGACAGTCTTATAAACTGTATCTACATTTATTGCCATTGTCTATATTTATTATAATATTAAAGCGGTAACCTGAGCTACCGCTTAATATTAGTATTACGTGTTATTCCATTTTTTTCTCTATTGATTTGTAGATTTCAACACCCTCATCTGTCTTCAAGAATGAAGCAAATGCTCCATATGGATTTTCATCAAATGGTACGGTCATTAATTTTTTACCGTTTGCTGCCCATTTAAAATCTCGTTGGTCTTGAGACAATTTAATAATGTTTAATTCACATGCTTTAATAGCGAAGTTTCTTAATTGTATATTTTCGTCTTCGGCTAAGTTTAAGAAGAGTTTAGGATTTCTCTTAGCGAATATTAGTAAATCTCTTTTTATCTCCTTAGAAGTCATCTTAGATACCTTAGATCCCATCTCTGTGCGCAAGATTGCTTCTGCTTGATCAACATCCATTACTTTTGCAGCGTTCATTGCATCTAATTGAATTTCTAAGTCATCTAATTCATCTGTTGCTTGTACTACTGCGTCAAACTCGTAGTATTTTTTATTTAGCATCGGATGATAAAGTGATAATAGTTTTTGAAGATTTTGTTTCTCTTCTGATACGGTTAATACACCGTCTTTAAATGTGATATGTCCTAAAGTCGCTTCCCCTTTTTGATCTTGTACAAACGGAGATGACTGATTAGTTGCATACCTTAATTCTTTTTGTTCTCCATTCTCTCTGTCGAACCATAATAATGGAAATCTTCTTGAGTGTCTGGATGAAATTGTATAAGTTAAAGGAGTATGTGGTCCTTTTAATAAGTAAGTTCTACTTTTAATTTCCCATTGTTCTGGGTTTGTTGTTGTTTGTGCAGCTTTTGCCATGATAAAATATAATTTAAAAATTTATTAATTGGTAGGGTTTGCCCCCACTATATTAGCGGAGGCAATCTACCTTTGTTTTACTAACCTGCGTCTACAGATGTAAACAATACGAAGTTGTTAGCTCCTTGAACACATAAACATCTTTCAGATAAGAAGTGTACCTCCATTGCATCTAAGTCAGAAGTGTATGCTCCACCAACAGATCCTGTTACCCAAGATTTCATACGACGGTCATCAGCTTGCGAAGCTCTATAACGAACGTGTAAGAAAGGACGACGGATGTTAGTTCCTAAGATTTGATCGTAAACTGTAGATGTTCCAGCAGGAATTAAAACTCCATCAATTCCAGAGTTTGCTACGGCTCCACGAGTAGAAGCGTCGTTTAAGTATTTCCAGTCAGTTTTGTAGAAATCGTAAGATCCACGACGGAAACCAGAGAAGCCTAAATTCAATGCCATCTCAGAAGAGTTTTCAAACAATCCGTAAGCAACACCACCATTAGCTCCAGAAGATAATGAACCAAGCATATCATCAAAGTCAAGTGAAGTAGCACGATTTAAGAAAAGCATGTTTTCTTCAATAGCCCCTTGAGTATCTAAGTTTTTAAGGATGCTATCAAATTCAGTTAATCCACCAGCTACAGAGAAGTTGTTTAATACATTACCTCTTTCTTGTACAGCTGAGAATAAACCTTGAGTACCTTTTTTAGGCGTACCCAAACCAGCAGCAGCAGAAGTGGGTGTAGCTAATTCGCCTTCAATCAAAGCCATTTCTAAGTAATCTTCAAAACGCAAACGAGTTTCAGATTCAGCTTTCAAATACCAGTAGTAACCACCTGTTCCATCTTCTGTAGCAACTTCAACCCATCCGATCTGAGCTGTGTCAGAACCATTAACCGCATATTTGTTACGGATAATAATTGGGGAGTTTGAATATTGAGTAAAAGATGGAGTGATGCTTTGATAATCGTCTCCAACTAAAGTAGATCCTTTAGCATACTCAGAACCAAAAACGAAGATTTTAACATCGTCGCCAGCGGTAAAAGAACCTGTTCCAGTAACTAAATCTACAGTGGTATAAGAAGCAACATCAACTACGCCACTTCCAGGGGTTGGTTTGCTTGTTACAATTGCTTTTAATTCAACACCTGAAACAGGGTTCATAATAACAATTGTTTGGTTGATTGAAAGTACGTTAGCTACGTAATCAGTAGGAATCGCTGGGGTTAAATCAATATTGTTGATCGTAATGGTATTACCATCAGTAATAGTAACATCATTGTAAGCTACATGCAAACGATTTTGCTCTGACCAAATAACTTGATCTGAAGTCATTGGCATTTCAGCACCAACCATACGTAAGAATCCAGAAAGAGTTCTGTTTCCGTAACGTTCTACTTCAGCTTCGTAAATCTCTGGCAAATATTGTTGCGCAAAAGATGAGAAATCCGCGTTGTTAGGATCGGTAAAGTTTAAATAATTTGTAGACAGCGCTTGCTGTTTCTGTGAGGGTGTAATTGACCCAAAGGTAGGCGTAACATTTGCCATAATTTCTAATTTTTAATTGTTAAGTTCTTTTTTGTATTCTTAATTTTGAAGAATCAACGCCGTTAATCGCCCGAACTTTTAATCCATTAACAAACACATCACCTGTAGGCATCTTACGTGACTCAGTCGTAATGTTGTTGGATTTTGCAACTACCTCTCTTACAGCATCGGCTTTACCCTGTTCGTAAAAATGTTTTGCAATTGTGTCGATGTTTTCTGCGGCATACATAGCCTTGTGATAACCTTTCAAATCTGTAACTTCACCGTTGTTGTTTAAGAACTTCTTAACTAGGTTTGTAATGTTTGATTGTTTATCAACCACTGCATCGCTGTTCGGGATATTATACTTAAATGTTTTTTCACCTAAATTGAAATCAAAACCTTTGAAATCTTGTGTAAAAAAGTTTTTTGTATCATCTTTGAACTTTGAATGCTTAGACTCTGCAGCCTTTTGATCTTCATTGTATCGGTTAAAAAAGTCAAGCGCTTTTTGTTGTTCCTTACTTACCGATGGTTTCAACTTGATCTCATCGTAATATTTGTCTTTAAGGTTGTCCAAAAAGGTTCGTGCTTTTGCAACTTCTTCTTTAAATGCGAGTTTCTTTTTTCTGATGTCTCGCTCATCATCTTCATCCTCGTCATAACTGAAATTGTCTTCCATCATGAATTCAATTTCTTCGCTATCTAAATGAGGTCTTGATTTTTTATAGTACTCTTTTAATAATGCTTCTGTACTGATTGTAGAATAATCTGCACTTAATCGCACGTAGTCTTCTACCGTACCACCTGTCTCTTGCATAAATGAAACAAGCTTTTCAACATTTTCCGGTAATTGCATACCAGAACTTTTGCTTTCCGCAATTGCTTCATCTAACTCTTTTGCTAATTCCGCTACAACTTGCGCTGCGGGTTCCTCTTGAGCATTGATTACAATTACTTCTTTTTCATCTTGGTCGGTAGACTCTTTATGCTCTTCGTTTCCTTGGACCACTTCTTGCAATCCCACTTCGGGCTGTTCTGCGCGTAACACGCTTTCATTTGCTGTTTGCTCTTGAATGGCATCTTCTTCTTCTTTTTTAGGTGTTAAGTCTACTTTAGTTACTTGAGATGGTTTTTCAAGTTTTTTCATAGCGGGCTTTCTTTTTTGCATCTTGAATTCCCCCTCTTGTTTAATTTGTTCTGACATGATATAATATTATAAAATTGGTTAATTAATTACATTTGATCAAGAGTGCCCAAGCCAAAGCCGCTTTTAACATTATCAAATTGTGATTCAAAGTTTTTTGGTAATGTATCATTTTTTCTTTGATCAATTAATTCGCTTTGTTGAGTGGCTTGCATTTTAACGCGACTGTCTTTGCGGTCTTCCATACTGTTAAGCTTTTGCTTTTGCATATCTACTTGCATTTGAGCTAGTTGCTGATTATATTGGAATTCTTGCGCCATCAATTGTTGCTTGATTTGCATCTCTTGTTGTAATCTTTGTATTACGAATTGCGCTTTTGCTTGCTCAATTTGTATTTCTGTTTGCGCTAATGCTTGTTGTTTCTGCACTTCTGACATAGCGGTTTGTTCCGCTAGTTGTGCATTTGCTTGCGCTTGTGCTTGTATGTTTGCTTGTTGGTTTGCTTGATCTCTTTCTTGTTTCTTCTTTCTTTTATATTTTAAAGATTGATTAGCTAACTTAAGATTTTTAATTTGTCGTAAATCAATTGCATCTTCAAGATCAATACCACCTGATTGTAATGCTATTTGTATATTTTGTTCTAGCTGTGCTTTCTCTTCTTCATCTGGTTCTAATTCCAAGAATATACCAAAGTCATGCAAGTTTAAATTCATTAATTCCTCAAGTGTCTTAACATTAAATGTTGATATACTTTCACGTAATGATTGTGCAGTCAATGGAAACTTTAATGAATCCGCCACTCTCAATGATATATTTTCACATAAACGTAAAGTTAAATATAAACTTGACTGTGTAATATGACGTGTTGCCGTGTTTGAATTTGCTGCCGCCATTTTTTGTAAACCTACTAAAGCTTTTGGATCCGGCGTGCTACCGTCTCTTGCTTCATTCAATCCAGTCACATCTCTAATCATTTGCAAATAGTATTGGTAAGTAGAAATTAAAGACTGTATCTTACCATTTGCATTTGATGTTTGTAATTCTTGAATAGGTATTTTACCAGGATTACCTGTACCGTCTTGTGTTTGGGATCTACCAACAATACTACCCGTTTGAAAATACATGTTTAATGCCTCGGTGGGGTTATAGTTTGTTCCATTACCTAAGTCAACTTCCGCTAACCCGTCTACATCGACAAAAACTCCATCCGGCACCATTCTTGACAGTACTTGTTGTAGTTTTAAATGCGTAAGCTGGATCATATCCGCAAACCCTGTAATACGACTAACTAAAGATTCTATCTTACCTTTGTACATTCTTGGCGCACAAATGGTGTAGTTCATTTCTACTTTTGTTGTGTCAGCCGCTGGTCTAGTCATATTCTCTGACATTTCCCAACGTAACATCTTTTCGTACCCTAATATCTTAGCGCCACTGTATAATACCTCTATACTTCTAGATACTCTACTGAAATTATCATTTGCAGGCGGATTAAAAGTATCAGGTTTTTCTAATGCTTTTTCTAATCCAAACTCTGTTTGTTTGATTTTAAATACTTGTTCCGAATACGTTTTATATTCAAAGTACAATACTTGTACAGAGGAATTATCATAGTCTTGACCGTAATAGTTACGAGTATAATTGTTATCACCTGGAAATTTTTCTATTTCTTTTAAGTCGTCTGTGGTTAAATCAGGAAACTCTTTTTTAAGTTCTTCTAAACTAATAGATTTAACTTCACCAACATACCATAAGTCTTCAAAGTTTGGATCTTCTGTATATGAGTAAACTAAATTAGCAGGATCGACATACTCTAATACAATACCATTTGCTTTGTTCCAATTGGTTTTTGCCGCTGCAATACCTAATATTGTTAGGTCGTAATTTATTCTCCTATTAATTAGCTCGTATTTGTTTGTTGCAAGTACCTGATTGATAACTTCCTCTTCTGCTATTTCAACGCCTTGCTTGTAACTTAATTGTAAATGAATTTCAAGCTCTTCTTGATCTTCAGGCAACTTAGCTGGATCCTGTGAGAATCCATTTATACCAAGTTTTTGTTGCATTTCCATCAAGAATTGTTTTGCAGCCATGTCTTCCATGATTGCTCTAGCATATTCTGTTTTTTCTTTTATTGATTCTGGATCTTGTGCGTAAGCTTTAATATCATAGTTTTTACTAGATATACCGTTAACTACAATATCCACAAACTTAGGAATAACGGGAACTGGTTTCCAATCTAAATTAAGATAAGATAAGTCTCCGTTAATTGATAATTCATCTTTATATTTTTGAACAGATTGTTCACCTCTAGCATATAGTCTTAAGTTGTGGAATCTTTGCCAATTTGATCCCCAACGGTTCCCGGTTCCCCAGCCAACCCTGTCTCCTCTAAACCATTCATTCTCAATGGCTCGACCAACGGCTTTACCGTAATCATAACTTTGTTTTACCTCGTCTGGTACCACCTGACTTGGAAAGGAACTATTACTATTAGTATAAATCATTTATTTTATTATTTGTGAATTATAACCCTCGTTATTGTATTTTTTAAAACCTAGTGAGATTTTTTCTTTTTGTATTGGATTGTTTGGCACGTATCTGTGTTTGTTACACGCCATTATAGCTAGGCCTGAACTGATGGAGGCATCATGATTTGTTCTAGCATTTATATTAAACTTTGCCCAGTCTTCCAATGTTTTTTGGAAATACATTGTGCCGTGGTCATCCCCCTTAAAACCAACGTGCTCCTCTATATATGTTTCAATAGCCGAGGCGTGTGCTTGCATAATATCTTGAGAGGAGTTTGGTATACCACCAACTTCTTTTTCGAACGGTGATAATTTATTCCAAATCTTATCCGGTCTATTCATAGAGAACCCGCGATACCCTCTTCTTTTGAAATGATATAACAAACGCGGTTTATTGTTTTCTGCCAAAATTGGCATACCATAAAAAACGCAAGCCATAAGTACATCCTCGAAAAATATTTCAGATGTTTGAGGGCGGGCAATATACTCGAGGAAAAAGTGATTAGCAGGAATATCCTCCATAGTAAATTTAGTAAGTCCGTGCAATGCACCATTTGATCCTCTTGAATTAACTGTTCCTGATATATCGTAACTATCGCATCCAAATGCACCGCAGTGCTCATTGCCTGGATATTTTAGCCCATCCTTTATTATTACTCGGTTTTGAAGATATTTAGGTGGAACCCATGAAATTAAAAACCTTCCATCTTTATGAGGAAAGAATTGAACACGTGTATCAAGCACTCCGCCTTCCCATTGAAAACTACCACGAGTTACTACACTTGTGTTCCGTATATCTTCATTGTAATCTATTTGTTCGTATATTTTTGTAAGGTTAAACAAAGACTGTTTTGTCTCGTCCCTAAACGCGTGTTGTTCTGTTCTTGGAAACTGACGGTAATATTCATTTAATCCGTCTGCATCTTGCTTTAAACCATCAACTTCATTCTGCCAATGTTCAATAACACCATATTCAATCCAATTTCCATCAACACCTTTTACCGGTTTTTCTGGAGTGTCGAAGACAGGTAACCCATAAGTATCAATGAATCCCTCGTACGACCATTCCATAGGTATGAACAAACTATATAATCCTGA